>JACCDW011118138.1_pt1 | contig 218997 bp, 268 predicted proteins | sample 7449781 | NCBI WGS metagenome assembly JACCDW01 (sample SAMN15323449, study PRJNA562643) | freshwater metagenome | isolation source: river surface water | place: USA:Blue River Watershed | collected 2017-08-18 | reverse complement strand
TTTGATTTTGGGTTCTGCAAATTTTGTTAAATAAGCCTGAACAATTCTCTTTAATACCTTATGTGCCATATTACCAACTACTTGACGATTTTAATCCTAATTTTTTTCTGTATCTAGAAACATTACAAGACCAATATCCTGCGGTTGTTCTATCTTTCTTTTGGTCACACTTATGACGAGCTCTAAATGATTTAGCGGCACCTTTATTGGCGTTTCTAATCCTTAAGTTAGGGTCACCAAATGTAACTTTCTTAATAGTCCCTTTTGGGGTCTTTACATAAACAGCGAATTTCTTAGGACCACCTGGTGTTCTAAAAGGACTATTCAATTTAACATTTTTACCTCTGTGTTTGGCTTCGGAAATAACTTCCTCAACTTCAAATTCATACATCGGAGCGTCTAACCAAATTTCATCCCCATTTTCAAGGATTACTTTTTCACCTAAATTAGATTCAACAATCCAAATGTCTTCTTCACCTAATTTAATTAAATCTTGGTTATATAACTCTCTTACTTCATTAATTAAGTTAAAATAATTCTCAGAATAGATTCTAAAAACGTTTTCAGACAAAGATAAACCTTCATCTAAATGGTATTGTAGTTCTTTTGAAATATCAACACTCTCAACTAATGACATGGGAACCATATTTTCTTCCATAATTTGTCTTTTTAAATAAATATCACTACATTTGCAATATGAAAACACTTTATCTAGTTCGCGGAGTTCCTGGGTCAGGAAAATCCACATTTGCAAAAACTTTGGGTGGTACCCACTTTGAAACCGACAACTATTTTATGGTTGATGGTGAATACAAATTTGACTTTACTAAACTTAAGGAGGCTCACCAATGGTGTCAAGACTCTGTTAATACTGCAATGATTTTAAATCATACAACAGGTCAAAACGAGGTGATTGTTGTGTCAAACACATTTACTCAAGAGTGGGAGATGGAATCTTATTATAAAATGGCGGAGGATTGGGGATACCGAGTATTTTCAGTTATTGTTGAAAATCGTCATGGAGGTGTTAACCAACACGGAGTTCCTGAAGATAAGTTGGAAATTATGAAAAACCGTTTTGAAATTAAGTTATAATGAGAGCATTTTTGGCATTCTTAATCTTATTTATTAAGATATTCATCGCGGTTAAGGTGATTATGATTTTGTATATGTCAAAATCAAACCCTGAGGAATACCCTACATCAGAATTAATTTGGTGGTCTAGTTTTTTGGTATTTGATATGTGGGTACAGAAACAACTACCCGACTCACCAACTAATGATGAGTCTAGTGATTCTTAGAACTTTTGCGAAAGTAAAAATATAGACCAAAAAATAACCCCGAGATTAAGTACATAATTAAATTGGCGTTCCAAATACTCCCTGTTACAGTAATAAGATAGTACTGAACAGCGTCGAATCCAAATGGGTTGAAGAACATCCCTATCATTAAACATTTTACCGCTAGGTTCTCCTTTAGAGAACGTCTCCATGTTTTTACTTCCTTCATCGTCCATAAGGTTATATTTAATTTTTATGTCTAAGGGACTTTTTACAGATAAATACCTATAAGAACAAATAATTACATATTTTTAGATATTTATTACTAAAAGATTTTATATGAACAAAGTTGTTATAAATGAAAAACGCCTTAGACAGATTATCAGACAACATATTTTAGAACAATCTGAAATCAAACCTAAGGAAGAAGAAAATAAGCCAAGATGTGTTGCAGGTAATATTATACCATTAGATGATATTGTCGGACCTTCAGATAGTTTTAAAAATTACGCGGGAAAACTTCTTAAAAGAGAAGGTGGTATTAATGGTATGATTGATAGTTTGGATATGTTAAGAACTTTGAGACTTCATCCAGACATTAACGATAATGGTGAGCATTTATCATACAATTTAATGCACCACTTAAACAAGTTCAGAAAAAAGAACTACTTTGACGAAACCAATAATGGGTGTATTTCTGCAATGGATAAAGTTATTGAACTTTACAAAGAGAACGAACACGGTGAAGAATTAGTCAAAGATATTGAAAAGGTTTTAAAACACAATGACCCATCTCCAAGAGCAAAAGAATATCTTAAGAGATGTCTAGTGTTAATTAAAGAAAAATAACCCTCCTTAACGGAGGACTTTTAGGACCGTTACTGTTGTGGTAACAAAATTAAAGGGGAATTCGCTACTCCCCTTTTTTATTTGCTTTATTTTTACTACCTTTGTATAGAAAATTTACGTTTATGAAAATACAGTTCGCAGATACATTTGCTAAAAGTCTAAAAAGAATGATACGAAGACAAACTTGGTGGTATAAAACTTATGAGTTTTTCCGTTATGACATTTCTCGTTTTATTAGGAATGTTTGGAGATTCAGAAAGGGATTATCACGACATTATTGGTGGGACCATCACGGAATGCTCATGTTTATGGAGGCTGCGCTAACTGATATGTCAGACAGACTAGAAAAGGATGGTATGGAGATAGACATCTCTCGTCTTAAGAAAGTAGAGAAGATGCGTAGAGCAATTCAACTTATCAAAAACTACAATCAGGATTTGTATATTGAGATGGCTGAAAAAGAACTCGGTAAATTAAATCTTTACGATTGGGATTTTGAACCAGTTCCCGACAAACCAGGTTTTACACAATTGGTTGACAAAGAGACTGAAGATAAAAAAGAACATAACCGTAAAGTATTTGAACGAGCTCGTGAGATTGGTGAAAGTGAATGGAACGAACTCTGGCAAATTTTTAAGGGTCAGGATAATGAAGAGTATCAAAAATTAAAAGAAACCTTAACTGAGGAACAAAAACAAGAAGAAGACCAATATTACAAGTGGTTCGACGGTTCTGATTTAAGGGGTTGGTGGGACTAAACATTTAAAAAAATATATTATGTGGAAGATTAAAGAAGATTACAAATGGTTAATTTTGGTCATTTCTTGGTTTGTTTTTATTGGTTTATTGGCATTTTATGTTGCCGGTTAAAAAATAATTAGTATATTTGTACTATGAGAACAGCATTTACCGATTTTAACTTTGTAATGAAGGTTTTGGAATCTTCAAAAACTAAAGAACACTTTAACACATGTGAAAAATTATTCGATAATTTTAAAAACATGTGGATTTATAAAGTTGACTCAATAGACATGTTGGGTTATTCTTATGAGTTTTACACCCTACTTGGGAGAATGTCTAACGACCCTAAATTTTACAGACCATGATTATAACATTAATATCTGACACTCACAACAAACACAAGTTAATCACTGAGGATTTACTTGGTGGTGAATTATTACTACATGCCGGTGACTCAACAAGTATGGGTTACGAGCACGAGTTGAAAAATTTCTTCTCTTGGATGAATAGTTTGAGTAATTACGACCATAAGGTCTTCATTGCTGGTAACCACGATTGGGGTTTTCAAGACAACCCTGACTTAGTTAAAAAAACTTTAGAGGATTATCTCCACATTGATTACCTTGAAGACGACATGTATGTTCTTGGGGATGACTATCAAAGTGCGATTAAGATTTGGGGTAGTCCATGGCAACCTGAGTTCTACAATTGGGCGTTCAACTTACCAAGAAATGGTGAAGAACTAAAGGCTAAATGGGATATGATTCCGATGAACACAGACATCTTAATCACTCACGGTCCTGCTTGGGGTTATGTTGACACCGTTGAGGGTCGCAGAGGAGAACACTTAGGATGTGAGTTACTCGCTGAAAGAATCAAAGTGGTTAAACCTAAGATTCACCTTTGTGGTCACATCCACACTGGTAATGGTTATATGTTTGATGGTGATACTCACTACATCAACGCCTCAGTTCTTAATGAAAGATATAATTACGCACACAAACCATTCCACATCGATTGGAATCCTGAAACTAATGAATTAGAGTTCATAGGTCTTTAAACAAAAAACCCCTCAAACGAGGGGTTTTTAATTATTTCAATAAGTTGTAATATTCTTTAAAGTGTTTGATTCTATCTGCTAATCCGATAGTACCACCATTAACTCTTTTTGTTACCGAGGTTACGGTCGCATCATCCGCACCTCTATCACAAATCTCCCAAAGTTTATTTGAATTGAAGAAGAATGCTGCAGAAGCCAATGGATATTTTGTGGCAACTAAATCAGGATTTGCCACAGTATCTTCACCAATAAACTTTGCAAAGTTTGTATAGTTAGATTTACCTGTTAATTGGATGTAACCTCTACCTCTGAATTTGAATCCTTCTTTTGTACTTTCGTCACCATTACCCATTCTACCACCGTACACTTTGGAAGCAATTTTCTCAGGGTTTCTCGCATATGATTCTGCAAGATTGCCAGGGAAGTACTTAGGGAATATTTTCTTTAATCCATCTGCCGAGTAATTTAAGTTTTCGGAAACCGCCTTAAAATTACCTGATTCGTGACCACATTGTGCCAAGAAATGAGCTAATCTTAAATTAGTAGTAATGTTAAATTTAGATGCGGTTTCAGGAATTTGAGCAATTACCGAATCAGGTATATGACCTTTTAACTTTTCAATATTTAATGGACCTGCAGTTGGGATAACTACATCCTCTTTAATCACGTTTGATTCTTGAGTCACAGACCCAAACATTTTAGACCAAGTACCGTCACCAACGATACCGTCATCCTTTAATCCATTAGCTTTTTGCCATTCTTTAACGGCTGCCTCAGTTTTTGGACCAAATGTTCCAATAGCCTCAACGCCCAATTTTTCTTGGAGTTTTTTAACGTCATCTCCTTTTGAACCTACTTTTAATAACATAGTTTTTAGTTTTTAGTTTAGTTTATTTATAAATATTTAATACCCTATAGTAGTGGTATTTGAGTACCCAGTATTAATCAAATAATATGAGGATGACCCTCCACTAGTTGGGTTACTTATAGTAATTGATGATGTACCAGGATATGTTAATCTTAAGTCGTTTGTCGATGAATTAATCACGTTATATTGTGATTGAGTAAATAATCTTGTTTGTGGTTGTGAACCTCCCCAAGATAAAAACAAACCATTTTTCTTCATGTAAATGTAATATACATCCGATATTGTTATAATACCATCATTGTTAACATCGTATCGATAATAATCTAATGAATTGAATGTTCGACTGATTACTTTGTTGTTGGCGGAAATTGCATCAGTATTACTTATTGTGGTTGTTGGTGTCGGTATATCAATTTGGATATACCATTCAGTCGCAGGATTTGTAGATTGGGAAAAACTATAATACCCCAATGAATTAGTATATACCGTTTGGTGTAGAGCCCAAGGAGTAAATCCGACAATATAATCGAATTCAATTACGTAGGGTAATGAAACGGCATTAGGTAAATCATTCCATAGTCCGGCACCAACAAACTGAGCATAGTCCTCACCACCAGCATTATTTGGTTCACCACCATTCCAAGATAGATATGGGTTAATCCCAAATCTATATGAAAGAGACATATAACACCTATTAATTTCATCTGCGGTTAAGACTGAGTTATAAATTTGGAATGAACCTAATCTAAAAGAACCATACCCACCATGTCCCATGTTAGTACCGTCAGCTAATCCTAAGGCAAATACTTCATTACCACCACCGTGTTGATGTGGTGTTTGTCGTGAAAATGTTGTTGAGCCAAACGATGTTCCGTTTTTATACCCTGTTAAAGTGCTACCGTCATAAACTACAGTAATCAATTGCCATTGATTTAACGTAACTGAAGTTGAGACTTGGGTAATACCAATCCCATTCCAAAAACCACATCTTAATGTGTTTCCGCCAGTAATCTCAACAACCGATTCATGCCAACCTGAAGATGTTGATGTAGTACCAAGTTCGTCTAAGATAACACCATTACCTGTCGGATAAACCCATAAATTTATCGTTATTACATTAGAGTTGTTAAAGTAACTTGTTAAACTAGGTGTAATACCATAGTTATTTGAGCCATTAAATGTTAGGTATTTACCACCACCACTTGTATAAACAGGTGAGTTATATAATGTGATATTATTTGAGTTTTTTAAATCAACTAAGCTACTACCTGAAGTATAACCAGCAACATCATAATTATTAGTTTGATTTGTTGTTACATAATTTTCAGTCCATCTCCACCCACCTAAAGGTTCTGAATAAAACGCGCCAGTTTTATCTTGATAATACCCAATCCAACCTGACGGCCATGTATTATATAGAAAGTTTTTTTCAGATACGTTAGAAATTGTTGCTAAATGCCCATTCATATTTTCACAAGCCGTTTTAGCGTCTAACCAAAAAGCATTACTTGTTGAGCGGTAATATGAATGCCCGTTATAATTTTGTTGATTTGTAAACCCAACTAAGTTAGGTGTGGTTCTTTTATATAATTTAACAGGAACATTAGCAGCACCACTTCCACCGGCATTGTAGATATAACCAGAATAACTAAAGGTTTGACCAAAAATTACATTGGATAATAGTAGGAATACTAATGTTACATATTTTTTCATATCTTGCCGACCGCATCAATCAAAGATTTTTTCAGTGCCGCAGAGAACGTAGACTTTTCAAATGGAATATTTTCATCCTGTAATTCAATGAAAGTAGATTTAACATCAACCTTACTCTCACCAACACCAATATATTCTTTGTTATTAATAATTAGTTTAGTAGTTACAATTGTTACCTTACGTTTCATTTCAAATGGACCGATTGCAATACCTGTTGTCGGTGCTTCAATACTCTCAACAATGACAGAAACACTATCACCATCATCACAAATTTTATATTTTTCTGATATTATTTCCTCGGTAATTTGTTTTACACCTAAGGTAAATCTTTTTGGGTTTATATTCTCAATAGTTGCTTTACTCTCAACTTTAGTCACTGAGTAACAATTTTGTCCAAAAATGAGTGGAGTACTCATCATCAAACCAATTAATAAGATAATTTTTTTCATCATAGTAATACTTTAGCCCCAAGTAATACTTGGTAATTTATAGTTGCATCCTTAAATTGTTGGACACCGCTGAAACTTAAATTAAGTTTAAATTTTTGTGTAATTCGATAGTCAAATGCCGTAAATGGAACTATCAACCATCCTGATTTATACCACAACCCTTCATAATAATATACATATGGTGAATATACTAATACTAACATCGTTGTGTTATTTATTTTTTTAGTTACTTTAAAATTACCTACAAACCCACCTAAACTTGAGAAACTTTTAAAGTTTGACCTACCTAAATTACCTGTTGTGAAATTAACCCCTAAAGTACTTGTGACAGATTTGTATTTGTAAGAAGTCATTAGTGATGTTGTATTAAAGTAATCTTTTTGGAAATTTAACATCGATGAGTTCGCCATAATACCAGTAAAAGATTTGTATTTTTTACCAACAAAGAAAGTTAATGATGAGTTATTAATACTTGTGGTGTAATTAAGTAACGCACCTTTAACTAATGTATTATCAGTATTACTTTTAACCATACTCATATTAATTTTAAGTTGTTGTGGTTCTGATTTTGTTGCACTATTAATGACAACAACATCACCATTTAAGACGACACCACCTTGTTTTGCATTTGCAACTTTTTCTTTGGTTGTGGTTGCACCTTTAATATCACCACCACCTTCTTGATTATTATTCTGTTCTGAATTTGTTCCTGATTGATTATTACCTCCATTACCTGAGCTTGATGGGGAAGTAGATGGGGAAGTAGATGGGGGAGTAGATGGGGAAGTAGATGGGGAAGTTACAGGTGGTTCAGTCTGTCCACTTCCCCCTTGAGTTGGGTTACCTGAATTTCCATTGTTTCCATTTGTTTCCCCAGTTGTTTGACCATTTCCTGAAGTTCCGTTACCACTTCCACTATTTGTTTGGGGTTGTTGACCTGTTTGAGTTCCTCCATTTGTTTGAGGATTTGTTCCGTTGTTATTTGTCGTACTACCATTTGTTTGGTTATTAGGATTATTATTTGTGGTGCCATTACCACCCACATTAGTTTGTCCTTTATTTTTTTTATTAGAATTATCTGATGAGGACTTTTCTTTGGCTTCAACAATACCTTGAACACTGCTACCCATCATAGATTGAGCATCGTTTAATGATGACATTACATTTGTTAAAACAGATATGTTGTTTTGAGTGATTAACACATTCATTGATGTGTTTAGAACTAAACCTGTCCCACTACAAGGACCGTTTGGGTTTTGGGAGTTAATAGTATTAACCCATTGTTCGAGAGCGCCCGACAATAATTGGCTTTGGGTGAAACTTTGTGACACCCCATTGTAAGTTAAAAATACATTACCCGCAGGATTATCAATGTAAATTTGTCTTTGTTTAAAAGTACAGGGGTCCGTAAATGTATACGAAAACCCCTGTCCTAATACGACTAAAGATGAGAAAAGGAAAGTGAATAATAATATAAATTTCTTTAAATTACTCATTGTCTAAAAACACCTTTTTTAATCAATTTTGTCACTACTCTCGAAGACGCTGTTTCCAAAGCTTTTTTAGTTGAGATTCCTATAGTAGATTGATTAAATTTAATTTCATCAACATCATCCAATAAAGATGATGTTTTAATGGTCACCGCTTCACCTAACCCACTACCTGTAATAATTTCACCAGTTTCTGCATCAACAAATCTAATTTGTAAACCAAGTCTTGTTGTTTGAGTCGCCTTAGCACCTGATTCAATTTTAACGACCTCATCTTCTGATACTGAGAAATCGTAAACTTCGATATACACAAAATACTTTGCCAATATGACATTACCTTTAACCTCAATTTTATTTTGTGAAATACCTTTATCAGACGCTTTGTCTTGTGCAATCATTTTTTGTTTAATCTCTTCTTTATCCTCAGTGAAGATAAATCTTTCAGTCGTCTCCAAATAAGATAACACAATATTCGCAACACCAAGACCAACTCTCTTGTCTTTCAATTCAGGGTACATTTCATATACATCATTGTTAATACCAATTTGTAATACTTGAATTGGGATAACGATTGTATCCGTATAGTTTGATACCACTGATAAGGATTGTTTTTGCTCGAAATCTGCTTTATACTCCTCAGTTTTTACTGTACCAATTTGTCCACTAACTTTACACGAGAACAAAAATAATGGCAATAATACCCATAATAGTTTTTTCATTACCAAGATTCTTCTTCAGGTTTAGGTTGTGGTTTTACCGGTTCAGACGCAGGTGATTGTTTTTCAATAATTCTCTCACGTACTACACCACCACTATTGTTGTTCTCAGTTTTTTGTTTGTTTTCCTGATTTTGTTGTACATTAATAGTGATAGGTCCTTGTGATGAAGAAGTTTGTTCTGTTTTTGGTTCTTCGTTTTCTTCGTGACCTCCGTTGAAGAGTTGTACTCCCAACCAAGTTCCACCGCCTGCAATTAACGTAGTTAATGTTGCAATGATAGTCTTTTTTAAACTAGACCAAGTTCCATCATTTGTTGTTTCCTCTGACATTTTGTTTTAAATTTAATTTAGGTTTATTGTTTAGTTAAAGGCTAAGGGGTTACTCAAGTAACCCCATTTATTATTGTACTACGATTTTTTCAGCAATACTTGTGTTAGGTGTTCTTAAAAAAGCCACGTATACACCAGGTGATAAGTAACCTAAGTCAACCATATAAGAGTAGTCACCTTTAGGTACTGAACCATCAAGAACCACTTCATATTCTCTACCAAGTAAGTCTTTAATAGTTAATTTAACTTGACCGTATTTCTCAACGTTGAACGTTATTGTTGTAAGGTCGTCGGTTGGGTTTGGTGAAACTTTAAGTTTTTCTTCGCCTGACAAAGTACCACCCATTTCCATTTTGTAAACTTGTACGATACCGTTAGTTGGTGTAATCTCCAAGTCTTTACATTGGTTGTTTCCTGCGAATTTGTTTGTTGTCCATAACGGACTAACTTCCCAAGAATCCTGAGGTTGTTTAGCAACAAATTGTAAAGTTACAATTTCATCGTTATCTTTCAAAGGTTTTGTGTGCTCGTGAGGGTCATACCCACCCCAATCAATTTGATTGTCATTAGTGTTAAGGTATGTTAACCAACTTGATGTCGCACTTTTAGATTCAACACCTCTAAACTCAAGAAGTGTGTCGTTGTATTTAACTCCAAATTGTAATGAACCTAATTCAACACCATTTGTTTTAACTTTAACAGGGATATTAACTAAGTTACCACTTTGTACTGAAATTCTTGGTACGTTTACCTCAATAGATGTTGTAGGAAAGTCGTACTCAACTCTGTTATCAATAACGTTGTAGATTTGGTGTTCAACACCCGGTGTTGGGTTAATTAAAACCTCGATTGGTGTTACACGAGCCATATGATAACCTGTACCGTTAGCGTCACCAGGAACCATTACGTAGAATGTAACTGAGTCAGGTAATGTTGGTAATATATTGTAATAGAAGTTCGTTACACCTGCGATTGTTGACGTATAGTTTGTTGAAGACCCGTTGATTGTATTGTATTCTGATTGAGTAAAGAATTTAACATCTTTCACGTTGTTTGGCCATTGTGAAAAACGTCCTGAAATTCTTCCAAATACACCATAAGCGTCTGAAATTGTGATATTATTATCACCATTAACATCCGCATGATAGAAACCAAATCCTGTTGGTGTTGATGTTCCCAACACATAATCTTGGACTAATTGTGCATCTGCGGTAGATATTACGTTACCAACTAACATAGTATCACCTTTAATCGCTAATCTAACATCCCATCCTGTTGTATCAATTGCGATATCATTAAAAGCGAAATCACCGTTGATGTCAGTTACGTCAGTTGTTACTTGAGACCAAGTAGAACCAGTCTTTAATTTTTTCTCTAACGCTAATGTTAAGTTTTTAGCCGGTGAACCTGTTACGTTAGCAAATGTTCCGTGAAAAGACATTGTTTGAGGTAACATGACACCACCAAAGTTTTGTAAAGTTAATGAGTTATCAGTACCATCTTGTTTTGCTGAAATTGCCGGATAAGTTACAGCTCCAAATGACATGTCAGCAATACTTGATATTGAGGCAAATCCTGAAACGTGATTTAACTTTAACTGAACTATTGGTCCGTTAGGGATTTCAAATGTTGATAAACTACCCGTATATGTCATGGTAATTGTTGCATAACCACCAGATGGATTATCAACATATTTCAAGTTCTGAGCAAAACTCGTGTTTAACGATGTAATGGTATCAACACCCGAGAAAGCGTTGTTATCATAATAAACTCGATATTGAAATGCGGTTATGTCTACTGATGTGTTATTGTAAAAACACATCCCGACGTTGGTGTACCCTTGAGTAACAGTACCGACTTGGTAGTTACTATCAAGAGTGATAAATACACCTGAAGTACTTGGGGTTGGACAGGTTTGTGAAAAACCTAAAGTTGAGGCAAGCCCTATGGCTAGCGTAAGAAATAATTTTTTCATTTTTTAGTGTGTGTTTTGTTTATGTGTTACCAATAAATATGTTATATTTTCAATATTGACCTCGTTAAACTATTTATTAATAAAATAATATGATTAGATTCTACGTCCTAATTTTAATGGTGATATTAACAACACCAATCTACTCCCAAATTAAAATTGATGATGTTGGTGACGGTTGGAAAAGTAAGGTTGATAGTGCGTTAAATCTGATTAAATCTGTTGATAGTTCTAAATACAAAACACTTACTGAAGTTTGTAATCATGTGTCTTATTGGAATGGGGGATTCTCAACAACTGAAGGTTCAACAACGATTTTAATTTCACAAAAAGATATGGGGTTATCCGTTGCCAACATAGCGTCGGTAATAGTACACGAATCAAAACATCTGTGGTTATTAAAATGTAAGGTACAAATACCTAGTAACGATGAAGAAGTTTTGGCGTATAGATACGAATTAGAATTTCTTAGAAAGGTACCTAATGTGGAACCATACTTAATTAATCACGCAATCAATATGATTAAATTATATGGTGGGATAGAATAAAAAAGGTGGGATTATTTTTTCCCACCTAATTTAGTTCTCTTTACACCTGTCGGTACCGGAGGTTTCTTGTATTTTATTTCAACCTGATATGGATTCACCATACTAATTTTAGAATCGTATTTCCATATACTGATGGTGTCCTCATCTTCGTAAACCCTTTCCCATTTTTTGTGTTCTTCTTCTTGTTTTTTTGCCATGACACAAATATACGAATAATTTTTTAAATTACCGCAACTTCTAATGAATTTAATTCATAAGCTCTAGCTAAACGGGTCATACCAATACCACCACCAAAACGAGGGAAGAAGTCAAATGATAAAAATTCTTCTAATTCCGCTTCAACTCTATCTTTCCCGAATAGTTCAAACAGCTTGGCGGAATACCCACCATTTTCAATAGTGTAGAACATATTTCTCATTTCCTCGACATCACAACTTCTTTCAGCAGAACCAATAGTTTCTTGACCATATAAAATAACATCAACTTTGTTAAAGATTCCGTTGGTCCCATGTTTCATATTCCAGAATGGATTAGTCCTCAATGGGAAATGTTGTAATGAAATTGATTCACCAATTTCTTGCCACATTTTAGTCTCATGTTCATTTTCTAAAATTTGGGTATTGTAGTCCGCACACAAACTCTCATAAGTCACCGCTTTTGGTTTTGCAAAACCTAAGTGTAATAATAATTCCTCTTCTAATTTTAACAAATCTTTCATAGTACCCTTTGATTCAAATTCAAACATTGGGAAGATTAGCTCGTGTCTGCCAGGAATTGGGTCTTTTTCTTCTCTATATGATGTTGATACACAGAACACACCGTTCCACTCAGGATTTTTTAGTAATTCATACTCTAGCCACATTTGACCTGTTTGTGGTAAAGGCCATATTAACCCACCATATTCAAACGTCTTAACTGAATGTGGATTTTCACATGCCGCCAAAATTGATAATCTAGATTGTGTTGGTACCTCAACAAAACCTTTCTCTAAGAAGAACTCTCTCATCTTCTGTACTAACTCGTTGTAAATTTTTGTGTTTTTCATTTTATTTTATTTTTGGTTTATTTTTATTTCCGTAAGGGCAAAAAAAATCCCCTCAATAGAGGGGACTAATAATGGTCGAATGTCTTTTTTCTTAAATTTAGGTGTTGTAATATTTCTCAAATATGTGACCATCGGAAATAAATATACAATATTTGACTAAAACGTCAAGTTTGTTTATAATTTTAAATAAAATGTAATTTTGTCATGTTGTATTATGTGAAAAAGTACACATTTATGACATTTTGTCAGTATTTACTATTTGGCACACTTTTGTTAACGTGGTTGTATAAATAAAATTTAAAATATAAAAAAATATGGATTTATTTGGTGGATTTAGAGATGATAGAAATCTCGATGACATGATGAAGTCGTTAAACGACAAATTAAGAAAATTTGGTTTCGAACCTATTAATTTTGATTTTGACATGAAAATGGAATCAGGTGTTGACGCTAAAGATGGTGAGTGGACAAAAACAACTTACACCAGTGAAGATGGTTCAACTCACGTGGTTACCATGACTAAAGGTTTTGGTGGTAATAAACCAAATACCAATATGTCAAATAACATTGATTACCTAAAGGTTCAATTGGATAGAGCTGTTGAATCTCAGGATTTTGAAAAGGCTGTTGAACTTCGTGACAGAATCTCTAAACTCAAAGATGTTGAGGGTAAAGTTAAGGAATTGGAGGTTGAATTATCCAAAGCGATTAAGGAACAAAAGTTCGAAAGGTGTATTGAGATTCGGGATGAAATAAAAAATCTCAGAAAATAATTTTATAAAACCCCGATTTATTCGGGGTTTTTTATTATATTTGCATCGTGAAAGTGATATTTTTAGACATAGATGGTGTGATGAACTCCACCGTCCTTTATAAACAAAGACATAAGAGACGTTGGAGAAAACCCATCACTTGGTGGTACGCGATAAAACGATTGGTAAGAAAGTTGTTTGGTATTCAACCAAAGGGGATTTCTTTAGCTGATTATAAAATACCTGACTCACATTACACATTCGACTATCAATTCAAAAGATTGGCTGAAGAAACTTGTCCTCAGAAATGGAAATGGTTGTCTGAATGGTGTAATGAAACAGATACTAAAATTTGTATTTCATCAACATGGAAACATCACTTTGGGGTTAAAGGGTATGTCTCTACACCTGAAAAATGGGAAGATGCTCTAGTTAAACTTGGGTTTAAAGAAGGTACGTATGTTGGAATTACTGGAGACAGGAGAACTTTAAGAGGCGATGAAATTAAAGATTGGTTGGATAAACACCCTGAGGTTGAGGACTACGCAATATTAGATGATGATTCTGATATGTTACCCGAACAATTTATGAAGTTTCATCACACAGACCCGTGGTTTGGTTTATCCCCAAATCACTTATATAGAATTGGGAGACAATTTGAAAACAAAAGTAATTACGAAAGATTAACACAGACAATAAGATAATGAAAGTTATATTTTTAGACCACGACGGAGTAATCTGTTTATCCTCAGAGTGGGGTGGTCGTTACAAGAAACAAGAAAAATGGGGTGGTCGTAAATTATCTATGACCAACAAAGAGGTTCCATTAGATTACCGATTTGACAACTTCAATAAAAAAGCTGTTAAAGTACTCAATGAAATCTTAGAAGAAACTGGTGCTGAACTCGTTACATCATCGGATTGGAAGAATTGGGCTAATCTTGAAGAAATGGGCGAATACTACGAGAAACAAGGTATCATCAAAAAACCAATCGCATTAACCAAAAATTTGGGTCAGTGTAATTGGTACAATAATATGGTTTGGATTTGGTCACCTAAGTGGGACTTGGAAATGACTCGTGTTATTGAGATTAAACAATTTTTACACGACCATCCTGAAGTTACTCATTGGGTTGCAATTGACGACTTGGATATGGGTAAAAATGATGATAGTTGGAAAGATTGGGGATTGGATAACTTTGTTTTAACACCAAAAGGTAATGAAGGAATCAAACAATCGGGAATTAAGGATAAGGTTTTAAGTTTTTTAAAATAAAAAACCCCTCCGAAGAGGGGTTTTTAAAATCTTAACCTTCCATAGTTTCTTCATCATCATTTGACCCGTGTTTCTTGTTAACAAATTTGTCAACAGAACCAATCGCAAATGAACCTAAAACTAGAATCAAGAATGAATTAAAGATAAATTCATTAATTACCAATTCTTTACCCAAATAACCTGTGATAATGTCAGCAATTGCAAATAATGACATCATAACAAATGCTGAGAATCCAACAACAGATTTTTCGTTGATAGAATTGTCGTCGTTAAACAATGTTTTAAAAAAATTTTTCATAGTGTGTGTGTTTTACTATAAATATTTACAATTTCACACAAATCACTATATTTAACGACCTTGACCCCTGTATTTTTTTGGTCTTTCCTCTTTAGGTCCGTATTTTCTTTTTAATTTACCCACCTTTTTCTTCCCAAAACTAACTTTTGGTGCTCCTGTTGATGATTTTCCTTTAGCCATTTTATCTACATTAGAATAGTTTATTTAGCAAATAAATATCAACAGGTTTTGTTAAAATGAAAACGGGGGTCAGTGACCCCCGAAATCTATATATATATAAAGGCACTCAATGAGAGTGATAGTGATAATAAATATAGTAAATTTAAAAAAAAATCAAGCTGACAACCCCAAAAATTAAATATTTATGTTATCCATGATTTTACCTATACTTAATATATGAAGAAATGTTTAGAGGTTCTTTTAAATAAAATATTCAAGAAGGATTTGGAATTACTTTTTGGTGTTGGTAGTAGGGTTGTCGTTAATTTCGTCAAATATTCAACCAATCATCATTCATTCATTATAGATTGTACTTTACACCCAACGGACTCTACGATGACCGCTGAAGTTTACCCTGATGGATTACTTTTATTAATTGAGGATTCCTGGGTTTACACAGGCATCGGTGAAAAAATTTCTATTACCGTTACGCTTGGTGATGAGTAACAACTCTACCAGTGGGTATAAGACCGTTTGAACGGAATTCTCTATACACCTCTTCAACAATATCAATCTTATCTCTTGATGGGGTTAATTTGGTGATTTCATTCACTCTAACACTAAATTCGGTAAATACGTTAGCTCGGTGAGCGGACCAATAAAGCTCTTCTACAATCTCTTCGTTTGTCATTCTAATGGGGGTTTTTGTTTAAATAAATATAACAACACAAAAATAAATTGTCAAAAAAGTATTTGATTATTCAGTTAATATTGTCTACCTTTACAAAAAAATATATTATGAAACAAATTACAGAAAGTAGTACCGTAACGGTGAACTACACAGGAAAACTCGAAGATGGAACGGTTTTTGATTCATCGATGAAAGAGGGTCGTGAACCTTTGACGGCCGTTTTGGGTAAAAACGAATTAATCCGTGGTTTTGAGCAAGGATTAATCGGGATGTCTGAAGGGGAAACTAAAACTATCGAAATCGAGGCTGTAGAGGCTTACGGTGAAGTTAATGATGATATGTTTAGTGAAGTACCTAAAGAAAATTTACCTGAAGGGGTTAAGGTTGGTGAAATGTTGCAAGGTATGACACCAATGGGTCCGGTTAATGTGCGAATTGCGGAAGTTCGTGAAAATAGTGTCATTGTTGACGCAAATCATCCATTAGCTGGAAAAAAATTGATTTTTGATTTAGAAATCGTTAGTATCTCTTAAGGGGTACTAAAGCCAGGGAAAGAATGTTTAACAATTAATAAAAAAAACCATGAAAGAAAAACTAAAAATCGCAGCAGAGTTCGTGAAAAAAGCAGTTAAAAACGCAATGATTTATTCAGTAATTATTGTCGCAACAGTCGCGGCGTTTTTTATTGGGGTTTACTACAATAAGACCGTCACGGAAAAAAAAGGTGTTAAATACGAAGTCACTAAAGTTCTTAAACAGGATGTGAATTTAGCAATCGATGAAAACAATCATTTGATTGTTATCCAAAACAAAACGGGTAACTATACCATTTACCAAGATTCAATTGGTATTACAATCTTTAAACTTTACGCAAAAAACGTTTGGGGTCAGCATAATACACTAAGCGAACCAACACAAACAATTAAATAATCAACAATAAAAATAATCACTATGAACTTAAAAAACATTTTATTATTCACATTATTTTCAGTGTCGTTCATAGTTGTATTAACCTCTTGGAATACTTTAGAAAAGAATACGGAGTCGATTGAAGATGTGATTGAAAGAGGTAGAATGGGTGGTGTTCCGACATCACCCACTTCTCTCAAAATGTACGAACTAATTGAGAAATACAGCGAAGAATACGAAGTTCCTAAACACATTGCTTATAATGTTGCATTTTTAGAAACAAGGTATCAAGGTCCTTTTCATTGGAATTACGTACCTTCAAAAACATCACCTGTTGGTGCGGTTGGTCCAATGCAAATTATGCCCTCCACAGCTAAATTTATCAATAAAACTTCGGTTCCAACAAATACTCTCAGAACTAATATCGAGTTAAATATTCGAACAAGTATGAAGTTATTACGTCATTTACATGACAGGTATGGTGACTGGGGGGTTGTTTGTGGATGTTATAACACAGGTAGACCAATCATTAACGGATACGCAAGATTCTGTGAAACAAATACTGATTACCAAAAAAATTGGATTTATTTAAAAGGTGTATGATTATTCATACATCTTTTCTTCTTTCTGAGGGTATTGCTTTTCAAATTTCTTAATTAAGATACCGGCACCACTATTAGCCTCATTTTCATTTTGACTTCCAATATCTCCCTGGTGGTCTCTATTCAATATACTCATTTGATATTCGTGAATCCATTCGTGAGCCAAAGTTCTGCACACATCACGATTTAATCTATCCTTTGAAAGAACTTTCAACAACTTCTCGTCATTACGACTACCAGTTGACATACCACCTTTTCGTTCACCCAAAAATTCTATAGTGATATCGTTTTTAAGTGGGACTTCTTTTTGGAGGAACTCAATAAAGTTATTCATAAACTCTTGTTTACCTTTATCCATTCCTGACTTAATATGTTTTATCGTTACTTTCATACTTTATAAATATTTATATAGAAAGATAAAATGACAAAGAAATTAGTAATTAGCGAACAAGAGAAAAATAAAATCAAATCATTGTATGGTTTGAATGAGCAAGACGTTGATATGTCATTATTAAATGCCCTTCTTAAAAGAGCTAAGGAAGTCTACAATAAAGAAAACTCAACTGAAAAATCCACAGACGATGAGGTTTCATCTGATGATGAAAACACTTCTGATGTTGATATTACAAATACAGGTGAAATCGATTTGAGTCATGGTAATTTTGACTCAACACAAAAAGAAAATATTAAATTATTGATTGATGCGATGGAAGAAGAGGGTATTAAAGACCCTATAACACAGATAGGTATATTGTCAGTAATTTCAAAAGAAAGTAACTTCAAACCGAAAGGTGAGGTTTCTTATGCCGGAACATCAAATTCTAGAATCAGAAGTATATTTGGTAAACGAGTTTCAAAATTCAGTGATTCTGAATTAGATAGTATTAAGAGAGACCCTAAAAAATTCTTCGACCTTGTCTATGGTGGTAGATTTGGTAATGGTCCTGATGAGGGTTACAAATATAGAGGAAGAGGTTTCAATCAATTAACATTTAAAGGTAACTACAAAAAATACGGTAATTTAATAGGTGTTGATTTAGTAGGTAACCCTGATTTAGCAAATGACCCTAAAGTCGCAGCAAAAATTGCGTTAGCGTTCTTAACTAAGGGTAAGAACTCGTTCCCTAAATTTGATAATAAAGAAGAAGCCGCAACTTATTTTGCCGATATTAATGCGGGTGGTTCAGGAGCGTCTTCTCATCGAAGTAAAGCAATTGCTGCGACCGATAAGTTTGATGTTAAGAACTTAGCTTAAGTATTTCGACATATTAATTGCCGCTTGTAAAGCGTGGTCTAAATTTTCTATGACTTTTTTACCTCTACGTTTGAATGGGATTACACTACTAACACCATCAGAAAATAACCATTCTTGGTCAAATTCATCACCTTTTTGATAAGTTTTGGTGAATTTTTTAATATATCCATTCCACTCTTCTTCAGGGTAATCTTCCTTTTTCGGTACATAGTTTTCATCAAACAATCTATCACCTATTTGAAATAGATGTCCCCCTCTATGTGAATACCCGTAATATCCTTTTACGCCATCAATACCACTCACAACTGTTTTATCCCATCTTGATGTTCTCCATACAATTGCAACACCACGAGGATACTCATCACATACGGTCATACCATTTTTAAAGTACCACCAAGCTTCCCCAATACCACCAATATAGGTACCATCTTGACTTAAGAATGAGTTATGTAAAGTGTGTTCATTATTAGGACCAAACTTATGTTCACCAATCTTACCATCAGTATACATTAGTATAAGTTCTAATTTTACAGGGTCAATTTCTAATTCAAAACCTTCTTCAGTTTTAATATCATTAATTTTAATTCTACTAACTAACTTAGTAAAACCGAGATTCAAATGAACCTTATTTAATTTATTATTACGATTTGAATAATTAGGGTATTTCTCAAATTTTAGTTTGAGTTTGCCTTTGTAAGGTGTTTGATTTTTAATAAAAAACATATTAATATAAATAAAATGATAATCCTTTACTCCAATAGTCACCGTAATCACGGAACGGTGTTAAATCCACATTGTTATACTTGAACCCAACAACTAATTCAACCGTCTCACCAATACTAACGATTTCAGGAACCAAATGTTTTGGGTCAAACTCTTCTTCAATTTCAATTTCATAAATGATTGGGGTTCCTTTAATGTAATCCTCAACAATCAATGTGTTTGGGTTATCGTGTTTATATTCAACCTCATCTGACTGAAGGTTTAAGTTATCGTCAGATTCCCAAACTTTAATATCGCTTTCATTGTAAACCGAAACACCTAATAGATACGGGTTCGGGTATAGTCCAATAATTGTGTCATCAGATTCAAAAAAATCTTCAACTTCTAAAACCTCATAGATTTCATCAACAGACATACCATCATCCATAATGTCACCATCAAGGAGTTTTTGTTTTTGGTCATCCGTAAGGTTAAATACATAAACCTCACCACCTTTACCACTGACTTCAATTTTGTACTTTTTCATTTTATAGTTGGTTAATCATTTGTACAAAGATAAGACTTAATTTGTATCCGGTAAAGGCCCCAAGTGCCGACGGTATAGGAAACACAATTAATTTTCCCAAGTCAGTAACATATTTTGGTCGGTTCACAATTCTACCCATAAAAAAGTAGTAGGTTAAGTAACCACCCAAAACCGCTAAGTCAGTTCTTGTTGATATAAAGACAACCAAAATCGCACCCAAGAAACCAAAGATGAAATTATCCCTTACTCCTTCCCAAACCTCGAGTGGAGTTGCCTCGTTCCACTCCTTAATAATTTTTTTGTAGGTTGGTTGTCTCTTATCTTTCATCAGGTTGTTCTAATTTTAAGAGTGTCTTGTGAACCATCAGGTTTTGAATAAACCGCGTGTTGTGGTAATAACTGAAAACTTTTACCCTTCAGTAAATCAACATACTTTTTACCCATACCAGGTTTGATGTAGGCAATTGTCATATGTGGGTGATAGTCAGGAAAATTGTTTGTATGGGGGAACTTACGTAACTTTGCATTTGTTTCGTGTAGGTTCTCACCATCAACATCAAACTTTAATACATCGTATTTTTCATTCTCAAATAACGACGCGTTTTTGATATTACAATTACCATATTTAAACCCTGTTAATACTTTTGAGATGTCGTCAGTTGTAACACCATCGTGCAGACCAAATAGGAGGGTTGTGTGAGGTTCTTTCTCTAATCCGAATGTCGTATCACCCTCTTCAGTGTAAATGTCGTCAGAGTCGATTAAATCGTGAATCTCGTTAATTTGGGGGAAGTCAAAGTATAACATGGCACAACCATATTCGTACTTTCTTCCTGTCGCTTCTGTTAATACATTAATTAGTTTCATCTTTTTTCACTTAGTTCTTTATATCGTTCAATGTCACCTTCATTATCATAACCTTGAGTTACAACATATTCAAGAGTGATTAATTCTCGGTATTCTTCATTGGTTAAATTACCTCGTAGTTCCTCAACTACTTTGTCGTAAATTTCGTCAAATGTTCTTTCCATTTTAATGAAGTATTATCATTGGGTATTCTATAATCTCAACATGTTTTCTACAAACTTGGTAATGTTTATCTAAAACCTCATCAAGTAATAATTCTTTTTTATCGCTTACATATAAGGCATAAAAACCACCATAACCCATATCAACAGAATATCCAAGATACTTCCATCGACCAAATATCCCTTTTCTTTGGATGTTGTAATTACCTCTTTGATTTTTTACAAATCTGATTTTAAGTGTTCTCATAATTTTAGTTTGATAAAGGTGCTTTTATTGTTGGGTGAGACTGATAACTTTCAACAATGAAATCAGTAGTTTCTAAATGTGTAAAGAGAGAATGGTCTTCACTTAACGATTTATAGAACTCATCTGTTTTCATATGTTTTAAAGTTGGTAACTCAAATGGTTCTCTACCAATCTGTTCTTTTGCTTGTTCAATATGATTTAAGTACAAGTGAGTATCACCCAAGTTTCCAATCAATTGGTCAGGAACCATATTCACTTCTTTTGCCAAGATTGTAAGTAATAATCCGTAAGACGCTATGTTGAATGGTAAACCTAAGAATGTATCTACTGAACGTTGATTCCACATTAAAGAGATTGCTCTTGTTGGTATGTTAACTTGACTTAGAGTCATATCGATAGTATTTTCTATTGCATCTCCCAAGTTTAATTTTATAAACGGCACTTCTATTTTATTTTCAAATTTAGAGTTATAGTTTTCTATTCTTTCTTCTCTACTCAACTCTCTTGTATAAACTTGAAACCCATAATGACAAGGTGGAAGTACCATTTCATTTAATTCACTTACATTCCAAGCATTAACCATCAATCGTCTTGAGTCTGGGTTTGTTTTAAGGTTATTGATTAGGTTTGCGATTTGGTCTATTTTTTTAGTAAATGTAAGATATCTTTTATCTTCATCTATATACCACTTTTCCCATTTTCTCCATTGCTTACCATAAATTGGTCCTAATTCACCCCACTTCTTAGCAAACTCATCATCTGTTTTAATAGCTCGAATAAAACTTTCTCGTGAATGAGCCATTGGGGTTACCATTGCAAAACCATCCTTAAATGTTGTATGACTATCCGCATATCTTTTATACGCATCTCCATCCCAAATATGACAGCCATTTTCAACAAGGAATTTAATGTTTGTATCGCCACGAAGGAACCATAATAACTCGGTTACCATAGTTTTCCAAGCCATTTTCTTTGTGGTTAATAATGGGAATCCATCTTTCATATTATGACGAATGGTATATCCAAAAATACTTTTGGTACCAGTACCTGTTCGGTCTTTCTTCTCAACTCCATAATTTAAAATTGATTGGAGTAATTCTTGGTATTGTTTGTCTAGTTTGTTCATAAATCCCAAATTGTTTTTCGTTTCTTTTTAAATTTATTAAAAATTAATTCAATAATGAATATTAATTTCTGTATTACCCGTCTCACTATTGGAATACTTTAATTTTCGCATCAACTTCAGTTAATTCTGACCACGTACCTAAGTAAGTTACCGCCCTAACTTTTCTGTTGTCAATCCAAACGTATTCTTGGTTGTTTTTGATTCTTGGTTTGTCCATCACCAATCCATGATATTTAAACCCGTGTTCTTTTAACCAAACCTCAGTCACTTCTCGGTCCTTACTTTCACGAGCGGTAAAGAATGTAATGACATGTCCTTCGTCATACCATTGATTAATAATTTCCAACGCGCTTGGGAAATGATTTGCCGTAGGATATAAGTGACTCTCTTCATTCTTGATGTCATCACAAATGGTCCCATCAATATCAATCAAGAATACCTTTGTGTTTAATTCCTCTTCTGTCAAGATTCTAGCAACAACTGAATGTCGTGATTTAATTTCATCAAAAACATAACAATTAGTGTCAAGTTCAAATTCTACCTCATCACCTTCCTTTAAATTGTATTTATTACTCAAAATCTTTTTAACCGAATTTTCGGAAACCAAATAAGACTCTCTATTTGCGTGAATGAACCAACCGGTTATAGAATTTATAAATTCGGGGTCCGCTGTTTGATATGTTAATTTACCTTTCATCGTTTTTTAATCCATTTTCTGTCTGAATTTAGTAAAAACTCACCAATAAAACAATCTTTTTTGTTCCAATCTTCAGGAGAAAGTAAAGAAAGGGTGTTTATACCCTTAAAATTATACAAATAGTAGCTTTTACCGACAATGGGGTCAAAAGAAATCTTAGATTCCCATACCATAACCGAATCATTATATTCTTGGTAAAGTTTTTGGATTTTTTCAATCAATTCGTCTTTTTCTCTCTCAAAAACGTCTAACATTTTCTTTGAGGACTCTTTTTTAACCAAACCAACGTTGGGTAAGTCAAACTTTGGTGCAGTTACATTAGTGGGATACGACTTTTTACTAGCATCGTACCCATTTTCTTCACTCCATACTACTAAATCAGGTTTTTTCATCATACATGGTATATTGAGAACTCGAATCCTGTGAAATCAGTAAAATAATTGGTCAAACCAACACCTTCAATGTTAGTACCATTGAGTCTTACACCAACAAAAACCGCTGGTGTGTCGGGAACCCACTCCCCAGACTCATTCAACTGATTTTTCCCTAATATTTCATAATTTACTACCTCAATTTTATTATCGGGGTATAGTTTATTCAACATGGTTTCGAATATTTCTCGTCTCACAAACAAGTTTAAGTGAAAATTCAAGTTTTATCAATATTTTTACTCGAACCACTTGTATTATCGGAAAAGATTTTCTAATTTTGTGGGGTAATCAAATTATTCACTTAAAAAACAAAAAGAAAATATGGCAACAAAATCAGGAACTCGAGGTCGTTACATTACTAAGGTAGGTTTTTACGACATTTATGCAAAAGACACAACAAAACCAGGTAAGGGGGGTCAACTAATGGTTACCGCAACAGAATATTTGGTTTACCACTCAAAGAAAGTAGTTGAAAAGGGTCTTAAAACAAAAGACTTGGCGGTGTCTAAAGCAACCGAGTTGTTAGGTGATAAATACCGAGCGGTTTATAGTCTCTAAAATAAATAAAGTCAGATTCGTCTGACTTTTTTGTTTGAACTTATTAAAAATTACACTTATACTTGTAAAAAATATTAAATATGGATTACGGAAAAGATTTTAGAAAATACGCGATGAGTGAATATAACTTATCGTCAATGAACCTACATTATTTTGGTCAACAAATTGAAAATTCAATGACTCCTTATATTTTAGAGGAGAGGGAAATGAGGGTAACCCAAATGGATATTTTTTCTCGATTAATGAGGGAACGTCTTTTGTGGGTTGCGGGTGGTGTTGATGATAGAATGTCAACAGTAGTCCAAGCTCAGTTAATGTATTTGGATTCTGTAGATAATTTAGACATTACGATGCACATCGATAGTCCTGGTGGTTCTGTTAAATCAGGTTTGAGTATGGTTGATGTTATGGATTACATTAAATGTGATATTCGTACCGTAAACACAGGTATGGCAGCATCAATGGGCTCGGTATTGTTAGGTGCGGGAACTAAAGGTAAACGTTCATCACTACGTTTCTCAAGAACAATGTTACACCAATCTTCAGGTGGGTTCCGTGGTAATATTCAGGACGCTGAAATTGACATGGTGGAATGGAAAAAAATTAACCAAACATTATTTGAATTGTTGGGTGGATATTGTGGTAAGACCGCAAAACAAGTTATGAAGGATGCTAGTCGAGATTTATGGTTAAGTGCAACCGAAGCTCTCGAATACGGTATCATCGATGAGATTGTAACAAGTAAGAAGGGATAAGAAAAAGGGGTCTAAAAAGACCCCTTTTTTATTTTCGATAAACAAAAGTTACTGTGTCACCAATATCATGGTTTTTGTATTTACTTAATATTGTTTCACCACAATTGGTGTGAAAACAATATGTAATATCAATTTCAATAGTTGACCGTGGTTCTCTAACTGAGATTGAATCGATTACACATTTTTTATACACATAATCTTTTTCGTTATATGTGTTGGTACAACTAGATAGTAGTATTAGGGATAGTGGTAAAATAAATTTCATAATACAAAGTTATGTTTTTATTTTGATTTTATCAATATTATTTACCGATTCCTTGAGCTTTTAAATTGTCCGCCATCATATCAATTAACTCATCTTGTGTTATTTGGTTGGCACCAAATTCTTTAGGTGGTTGTGGTGTTTGTCCGGGTTTTAATGTTGTTGTAGTTGTTGTAGAGTTATTTTGGGTCGGTGTTGTTTGCTTTGTTACTAATTTAGTGTAGAACTCGTTGAACTTAGCATCCGCATCCTGTTGTGTTGGATATTCAACAAAGTAATCTTTGAACTCAACAAATTCTTGGTCTGTAATCGGGTCAATCGGGTCTTTACCAAATCTCTTTACATAGATTTTCCAACCTTTAGGTGTTTTAACACTTTTAGGGTCTTCTGCAGTATACCACTGATTTTCATTAGGTTTTGCCTTGTCATTTTTATTAACAACCTCGGTCATTAAAAACCTTTTCTCTAATAACACATTGGCTTCTTGGATTTTTCTTTTCTTAGTATAATTCATCACTTAATAATATAATCATCAACATTTAATGTAACCACTGAGTTATTTTCCCCTTCACCAGTGTCAATATATATTTTAAACTCACTAGGTAGTTTTCTGTATAGGAAATTCATTTTTTCTCTAAGTTCTTTCCCATATTCATAAGAATCATCAACAAATTGGTCCCATTCCTCACTAAAACTATATAATGGTTCACCATTTTTATTTGGTGTCAACGCAAAAAATATTGATGTTCCTTTTTTTTCATCAACTCTATTTTTATTAATATAGTTATTTGTTTGTTCTGCCAATTCATTAACATTAATAAACAAATCAATATATAGGGTATACTTATACTCCTCGTAGTTACTATCCAATTGCCAACCTTTAACAAATTTATATTGTTTGGCAAGAGCACGTATCACCATATCAAGACCCTTGATTTGTTTTTCGTTAAAGTTATTGTCTCTAATTTCTTTCATGTATTACATAAAGTTTCCGTCCATTCCGAACTTTCTAACCAATCGTTTTCTTCTTTTACACATTGGGCTACCACCTTTTTTACCACCTGTCATAAGTACAATAATAAGAATAAATAATAAAATTGCCCCAATTGCTATCAATATACTAGGTGTTAAAGCAACACCACCGATAGTAATTAACGCCGCAGTCCCAACTTGTTCTTTAACTTCACCTTCAGGTGATTGTTGTTTAGCTTTGAATATTGCGTTCTTAAGTGATGAAATTGTTTGTTTTAAACTACCTCTGTTTGCAGGGTCATTAGCCCAATTCCAAATTCTTGAGATAATACCATTATGTTCCTCACTATCTGTTGTTGGTATACAAGTAGGGTTATCTGTATCAACTAATTCTGTTGCTTGAACATCAACGCCCTCTTTATCTAATTCACCTTGAATTTGGTCAATAGTGATTCCTTCAGTTGCCTGTGGGTTAAACTCATCGGTTTCATAAACATTTTCTTGTTCTGAGATAACAACACCTCTCTTATACCCCAAAAGGTATTTCATGGTGTTTAATTCTTCATTTAATAGATTTTTAGACATAATAATATATTTTACAATAAATACCTCTAAAACCAAAAAACCCCTCGTTTGAGGGGTTTATATTAACTCATTAGTTGATTAATTTGTCTCATAATCACCATCTGTCTCTGTTCCAACTCACGAATTTGTTGTAATTGTTTTTGATTTAAATCAATGTTTTGACCTTTGATTTCGTTAATTTGGTTGTGCAAACGAGTATGGTCGTTTAATAGTTGTCCGTAGATTTGGGCTTTTTGTTCATTTGATAGCATAACTTAAGTTTTTATTATAATGTAATTTATTTTCTTTTAAAGTAATTAGTTATCTTCCAATTTAACTGTTTTAACTGGTAGCCCGTAAGTTTCCGTGAACCACTCACCTAATAATCGTTCAAAATTGTATTTACCTAAAATGGTAATAATGTTATTGAAAAACCAATCCCCGTATCTTAAAATAGGGAGTTCTTCAGGTTCACCTATATCACCAGGGGTTTTTTGGTATTGTAATATCCATTGGTCATCCTCATAATCAAACTCAATATTTTCATAAAAATTCTCAACGTAAATGTCCGAATACCTTCGTTTCTCCTCAATCCAATAATCATATGCCTTTTCAGTGTGTTCTAATTCACTAAACTCTTTCATCATACCTGAAAAAGCGGTTTTTAATTGATTATTCCTGATTTTAATGTCCATTATTAATAAATATTAGTATATTGGTTTAACCTTACCATTATTCATAATGTACTTCACTATTGAATTGTCTCTTGTAAGGTCAGGGTGAAAGGCGGATACACTATCAATAAAACTATTTAACACTATTTTGGAGTCATCTAAGAACACCAAAGTATGTTCCATAAGTATCTCGTCATATGTAAGAGATTTAACCCCTCTAATGATAATATTATACTTACCTGTCTTACTCTCCCTCACTATAAAATTTACTTTGGGGTAGAACTTATGTAATACTAATTTAATGTTGTCAATTTTATCCATCAATTATAAATATAAAAAAACCCTCCGAAGAGGGTTTTAAATTAATGAGTTAATATTTTTTTAGTACTTCCGTCATCATATAAGTATATGAGTATTTCATCTTTTCTTATGACGTAAACCCGTCTACCCATCATATCATACATACCAATTACTTTAGGTTCAGGTTTATTAATTGTTTTAATTCCTGAGGTATTACAATCATAAGTAATTCTGGTAAAGAAGAATGTGTCTTGGTCCAAACACTTATTATACCATTGGGTTGCCACCAAGTAATTTCCTTTATGAGGGAATTTATATTTAATCAAACGTGCCGAGTTGGTTGGACCTTCATACCAAACCATGTCACTATCATTGAAATCGTAGTACATCCATAAATCATACTCACTCATGGTTTGAAACGTGTTTTTGTCTAAAGAATCTAACATCGGTCCGTTCCAAATATATGAATACCATTGCCAACAAGTATCTCCTTTAACCCAAGGACCTAAAGTCATCTCACCGACCATACTGTCCAAACATTTACCACCAGTACTTTTTAAGTTATAACTAAATTTACTATTTGGAAAATAAATAATATCAACTTCACGATATATTGCGGTATCACACTTCTTACATCTGTTACGAACCTTCAAATACATTTTGTATTTACCTTTCTTGTTGAATTGTACCTCACAAATACCTCTGAAAGATTGTACGGTGTCAGTTTTTTTGGTTTGTAAATCATAAATCATGAACATATAATCAACACAAGTATCGTCAAGTACCTGACCGCTCACGTACCATTTGTACAAATTACGTTGATTCCATTGTTGGAGTTTTAGTGAACTCCAATCACATTTTGCGTTGGCACTAAATGAAACCAACATAATCATTAATAAAGTAAGTATTTTTCTCATAAACCCAAAAATAAGATTTATACTTAACCAATCAATATCGAAAAAAAATTATGGCAAAAATATGACAATAAAATGAGGGTTAATATCTGATTGATAAAAATGTTGCACCTGATGAACTTACCTTTATAATTTCTTCTTCTCGAAATACATACCTGTACTTACAGGCACTACTCTCACCATACACCAGTTTAAAAACTTTTAACTTTAGGTTAGGTAAGAAATTATTGAATGGTTCATAAACATCCCAATCAGTAAAATCTTTAATCCTAATTTTTTCACCATTCCCATCTTTAATAAAAACGGTTATTGGTTCAAAAGTATTTGGGTCGTAAATGGTGGATGTGGTGTAAGGTATATATATGTGAACCTCATCATCCTCACATTTAACATTGGACTTAAATTGGGGGTAGTACGATTTGAGTAGTTTCTCAACCAACGGAATTTTTTTCTCAATCATAAGATATAATTTTCATTGTGGATTCATCAACGTAATTTTTTTCAATAACATATCTTCCTGTGTTATGCCACATCGTATAGTTGTCGTCATTCCAACGGGTAATAGTTATCTTGGTTCCTTTCGGCAACAAAATCAAATCTTTGAATGTTGTCAAATCCTCACCCAAAACCATTTTCCTTTTTAAATTAACTTCGGCACACCACATTATTTCTTAACAAAAAAATCAAAAAACTCTCTTTCATAATCTCTCTTGGGAATTACAACATTCTTAACTCTAAAACTCATATTTGTTTTATCGTGATACGTCATTGAGAATGCTGTATTAACGATTTCAGTTAATGTATCTGTTGACTTAATTACACCCGCATCCCAAGTATAATGAATAACCAAATACACCAAATAATTGGGTATCACATCAAAGTTCATAGGGTTATATGTATTATGAACAGAATACGAATCCACTTCAATTGATACTGAATCAGGAATTGACTTTTTCAATACCTTCACAAACATTTCAGGTAATTCTAATTTACCTTCAGTTCTAATCGTTTCGTTAAATGGGGGTGTATTCATATATCTGTCCATTATTGACCTCATAGGGTATGTTATATCACCACCATATGGTATTTCATCTTTCGGTTCCATTATCTTCGTCTCCTTTCTCTATAAAAACATCCGTGAATGAGTCTGGGTTCACAAATTCACTATTTAAATAATCAATCACTTCTCTCATTGCTTTGGGTTCATTTTCAGAACCTCTAATTGTTAGTGCCAACGCACCTGACAATATCGCACGTATACCCTGAATATCTAAAGAACCTCGTTGTGGTTCAGGTTGTTGGATGTCAAAGAAGTAACGACCATCCTTCTCTTCAACCTCAACAATAATTTTATACTTTTGTCCCATGAGGTAATGATAAGAAAATAAAGGGAATAAAAAAAGGGGTTAATCAACCCCTTCTTTAAATTTTATCTTACCAATCAATTCCTGGCCCGAACTCTCGTTCATCAATGATTTCATAACCACTAAACTCAACACCCGGAAACCACGACTTAACGTAGTCTTCAACATGTGCGGTTATATTATCAAAATCGTATCTGTTTCTGTTTACATGAATATCAATATCAACAACAATTGGTTTACCCATATGAACATCATTTACCACTATTTTATCAATCGCTTCAAGTTCATCAATCTCATCCATTTCACCTAAACCCCAATCGTCAGAAGTTTCCCTAAGTTCGTTTAGAGCGCCGTCAATTAAATCCTGAATTATAGATTTCATTTTTTCTTGTTGTGATTCAGTGATAACTATTCTCATGTTTAATCTACTCGGGTGAACTTAACTTCTTGAGTTTTACCTGTTTTATCGTCTTTAAGTGTTGTGGTAATTTCTTTTTGACCAAACTTACTTTGTAATAAATTCTTTATTTGAGTTTTGTCAACAGGTATTGTCATATAATTACCTACAGCCTTTAACTTAATTTTTGAACCTTCGGGAAAATCAATAATTTCACAATCCCACCAGTTAACACCTTTCCACGCTTCCATTGAGTAGTAATGCACTTTTTTAGTTTGTGTATTTGTGATTTGGATATTACCTTTTGATGTCGCAGCTAAATTAAATGGGTTAACCGACATAACGGCTTCATCAACTTCACTTTCTTTGATAACACGTTTAATCATATTGACTAAATCAGATTCTGTTAATTTAATTATTTTTTTCATTTTTCTAATTGATTATTTGTTACAGGAATTATCGTACCTACAGGATACGGAGCACCTTCAGGAGCTTGAGTAATCGATGTTTGTCCTGGGTGTACTCTAATTGATTTACGTAAAGGAACTGCAGCTTCATTAAGAGGACCTAAACATTCCGCTAAATCAACACCATTAACGTTTTTAAATATTCTACATGGCATGCAAAACATGTTACTCATTTGATTACTTGGTTCGTCACCAATTACAAATGAACGATTTACCGTTGGTTGAGTTTCCCATGTAGGTGCTTGTGGTACTTCATCAAAATACCAAAAGAAAGACCATACAGTATCTTCAGTACCATCAGGGGTAATGGATGGGTTAGGCACTAATTTAGTATTTGCAATTGATGGACCGTTCATTACAGGACAAACAGAACGACCTTCTCTAAATTGTCTACCTTGCACTTCAATTATCCTTCCTGTTGGTTGAGCACCTGACGCACCACAAAAAGCAAACTTACCGTTATACACTTTCAATGCGTGTTCAATTTCAGACTCTTTCTTTTTATCAAAAATTGCGTTTTTGATGTGTGATAATATATTCATAAGTATTATTCTTTACAATAAATACCTATAAAAATAAAAAACCCCACTTTTTACAATGGGGTTTTTATCGATATATATTAAAATTATTGTTCAGTCTCAATTACTTGAATGTCAATAAGTAAATCAACTCGTTCACTAACTAATACACCACCAGTTTCTAACGCCGCGTTCCAAGACAATCCGAAATCATTACGACTAATTGATGCCCAAAGTTCCAAACCATGTTTAAGATTACCATAAGGGTCTTGACTTGGTCCTGAATACTCTAATGAAAATTTAACTTCTTTAGTAACACCTTTAATGGTTAAGTTACCGGTAATACTTCTGTTGTTAATATTTTGATTCTGTGCAACAAAACTAATTACGGGATGGTTTGCCGAATCAAAAAAATCAGAACTTTTTAAATGATTATCTCTGTCAGTGTTATTTGTATTAATAGAATCAACAGTAACGCTAGCAGAAATATTCATGTTGTCTAATGTTCCGGTTACAGAACCACTAAAAGTTTTAAAATTACCTCTCACGTTGGTAATCATTAAGTGCTTAATCCTAAACCCAACTTCTGAGTGGGTATTGTCAATTGTAAATGTCTTCATAAATAATATTTTTCAAAAAAATAGTCTATGGATGAGGTTTTATCAAGAGTTTTTTTTAATACTAAATATCTTCTCGGTTTGTAACTTTACTAGTTTGGAGGTCATCAACTAAAACTCCGTAACTATTTTCCAACCAAGGAATTATTAATTTGGGAATATCAGGATATTTCACTTTATAAACATAGTGTAATGGTTCTATAATTATTTTAGGTTGGATAGAGGCACTTACATAACCTGATGGGTAAATTTGAATCATTACAACACCCGCACCATTATCGGCAAATAAAAAATAAAAGTTTGGGTTATCTTTTTTATACAATACTTTTTCCAAATTATTGAATGATTGTAAGAACTCCTCAGGGGTGTCACCAAAAATTTTTTTAAAAACTTCAACACTACCAATTAGTTTTGCGGTTGGTTCAAACAAATATCTAGTTAAATGGTCAACCATACTGGCTCGTACTGCATCATTTTTGTTAGATTTTATTTCATTTTCCCTAATAACCCTCTTTACGATATTGGTTAAATCTGACTCAGTTAGTTTAATAATCTTCTTCATTAATATTGAATGTTAAATGCCGAGGCGTTATAACCCTTCTCAGCTAGTAATTCTCTTAAATATTCTGAAATTTGAGACTTTTTATTCCAACCAGCATATCGAGTGAAACCTATTTTAATTTCAGGACGATTATTTCCATAATTAAATCTTAATTGTCTATAATCACTTGGGAACTTATCAGCCAACGCTCGTTTAAATACTCTACCTTCTTTTTTAACCCATTCATCAAAATTAAGTACATTAGTCATTCCATGAAACTCTAATTCACCTAAAACGGGTTTGCCTCGTTTAATACCCATAGTTTCCTCAATAAATTTAGGTAATTGATATGACATTTTCTGATGTATTTTTGTAAATGGGTTGTCAATACTAAGGTCTCTGGCCGCTTGAACGAAATCTACATCGGCAAATATATCAACTTCATAAGGTTCATCTTCCTCAATTCTTATATTAACGTAATCAGGTAAGTCCAACATCTTAAGTGCAATATCTAAACCTCGTTTGTGTTGTTCTGAGAATTTCCTTTGTGACCTTAGACTAGGTAATGAGTGTTTACCAAGTAAAACAATTTCTCTTCCTGCTCGACTCATTAAACTTGTTTTACTACTATACCTGATAAATCCTGTATCAATACCCATATCTTGACAAAATTCTTTAAGATATGTGTTAAGTAAATAACTAAATGGTCTACCACCAATTTCATCACCGTGTTTTGATTTAATCCACGGTCTAAAGTAAGTTAAGAAAACCTCAATAAAATCCTCATCATCATAACCTGACAAATTAACAGCCTCAAAAACTAAGTTTTTAGAGATAGCCAAATTATACTGAGATTCTGTAATAACAACTTTCATAACAATAAATATAATGATAAACAAAAAACCCCACCTATAAAGATGGGGTTAGTGTTTTATTTAATCTTCGTCGTCATAGTCCTCGTCGTCCTCTTCGTCTTCATCATCAGGATGACCAACAACCTCAAAAAATTCTTCAAATAATCGGTCGGCGTATAAATCAATCATTAACTCACGAATTTCACCATCTTCGTCCATATCATCAAGACCAACATCAGTGATTACCCAACTAATAATATTATCAGTATACTCAAACTCATCACCAAAATCAGATGGGTCAGTCTCTTCAATATATTTGTTAATCAAAGATTCAATCTCAGCCATTCTGCGACGTAGATGTTTAGCCTCTTTCTCACCTTCCAATATAAACTTTTTATACTGAGATTCTGTTACAATTATTTTCATAACAATAAATACTTAACTATGTATCCAAAGGAAGTCATCCTTACCAAAATTAAAATGGTAAGGGAATGTCAACCTAAAATAATTTATTAGATGAGGTCGTATATCATCGTATTCAATATTACAAAGGTCACATATAAACTCCAAGTCAATTGTTAGTAATACATTCCCAAACTTAGTAGGTTTAATACCAAATACAACATCACCTTCACCATTACGACCTTGAAGTCCAAGACCCTTAGCGTATGGTAATGGTTCATGAGTAACTCCCTTTAAAAAAAGGGAATCAAATACGTCATAAACAACCTTAGTCTTTTTTTCCAACATTTTTTTCAAATAGATAATCTATTAGGGATAAACCACCATATACAATAACAAATAAAATTATGGTGACCATAGTATTCATGATACAAAGATAAGAAAAAAATCTTAATTAAAGAATTGTTTTTATCTCAAGTCCGAAATTTTCTTTAAACCACTCCTTGAAGACGGGTTTCCAATTGTCACCAAATAGACCGTCCAATTTTTCTGAGTCACGAGAGTCCTCAAAATGTAACATGGGGGATTGTTTAATCCTATGTCTAAGTATTTCGGTATCATCACCTTCCCAATAATTTTCACCATACCATCTGAAAATGATTTCATCATCTTCATCATAGTCACCAAAATAAAACACATACGAACTATCGTCAGGATTTCCCATATCATCATGACCTTCAGTATAGTTAATATCATCAACGGGATACGCTTCCTCAATGTAATTAAGGATGAGGTTATGTAATCTATTTTCGGTGATAGTTAATTTCATTAATATACGGTTGTTACTGGTAAGTTAAATTTATCCTCAAACCATTGTTTAAATACGGGTTTCCATCTATTACCAAATAAATCATTCAGTTCTTTTTCAGGGTAATCCATTATCTCAAGAATGGGGGACTTATCAAGAAGTCTCTGATGACGTTCCGAATCTTTTTTGATATGTTCATTACTATTATAATAATCGGCACTTGTCCAAGTAAATAAATAATCACCATCATAATCATCGTGAAAGAAATCGTAAGCACCAACCAATTCACCATCGTTACCCAAAGCTTTAGACATATTTACATCACCAAACTGACCATCAATATAGTTGTATATGGCTTTCTCTAACTTATTTTCGGTGATGATAATCTTCATATAGAATAAATATAATGATAAACAAAAAACCCCACCTGTCAAAGATGGGGTTTTATAAAAGTTATTTTAATAATTAAAAATTAACAATTGATTCTCTACTAAAGCAATCAATACAATCAAAAAGACAATTAAAAAATTCCGCCCCCGAATACTCTTCCCCAGGACCATACCCCGGAACACTATTTAATTTAATTAACTCACTTCTACAAGCAGGTACTTTTACCTTATCGTATTTATCATTTTTATCGAACTTAGGTTTATTTTTAGATAAATGATATTTTGCTAACCATATACAACTTGGTATTTTAGGTGAAACTTTTGGTCCGAACATTTGTTGAGCACAATCATCAATTTGATTAGTAAATTGGTTATTAGAGGTCATATCCTCCATTTCTTCACTAATAACTCGTTTAATAATACGAGCTAAATCGGCTTCCGTTAATTTTATAACTTTTTTCATAGTGTCAATTTTATATATAAATATATCACGAAATAAAAAACGCGGCGGGGGAGGGGACATTTTTTAAGACGGACACTAAATGGTCGACCAAGAAAAACCCGAAGGGGTTCGGTCGGTCAGAAAACGGACGAAGTCCGTGGACGGAGGGGAAAAAACACCGACGAAGTCGGGTTCGGTTTATACTGTCCCATCAAAAAGTGCTAAAAAAGATAATAATTCCCCAATATAAAACAAAAAACCCCACTGTTGTGTGGGGTTTAAGTTATTTCATTCCTCGTTTAATACGGAGGGATATTGGCGTGTTTCGTTTATAGTGAGCGTCGTAGTATCCCTTACTATGATAAGGATTCCATTTAGGGTTTGCTGGTGATGACATCTCAATAAATCTATCATAATCATCAGGACCAAACTCATACTCCTCGTCGTAGTCATCAAAAGAGTCCAAAGTACGGTCATCTTCGTCATACCATTTATCACCACCATATTGTTTTAAGGCGTAACGGTCGAGTCTTTCAATATTTTCGTTCTGTTCATTAACTATACGTCTAATAATACGAGTCAAATCACTTTCAGTTAATCTTACAACTTTTTTCATAATATATTATTTACCAATAAATACTTCGTATAATGAAAAACCCCACTATAATGTGGGGGTTTAATAATTACTCAACCTCAGATACGTAAAACTCCGTGCTCTCACCACTGATGTTGTCGTACTCAACGTCCTTATCCATCAGTTCTTCCCCCAATGATGAGAATAAACCACTTTTATTATCAACGGGTTTCATATCCCATACATGGTTGTCAATGTAATCACTAACCTCATCTTCGGTCATTCCTTCCAATTCGGGATAATCATTGGTGTCAATTTCCATTGACTCACGAGTAATCGTGGTCGTATAAGTCTCTTCAACATTAATTCTAATTTTCATAATCTATTGTTTTTTATAAGTTTATACAAAATTCTGCAAAGTGTAAAATGAAATCCTTGCAAAGTGTAAAGTGAAAGTCTAATAAAATGTAAAGTCGGTATTATCCTTTGGAATAAACTTTAGAAATTCATCTTCGTGAGATATTTCATAACGATTCCAAAACCAATGACGAATACATATATGAGCATCGTATAGTTGAATACCAAAGAAAGACGAAACCATTCTACAAATCTCTTGGGGAACCTTTGTTTTGACCTTAGTCTTATTTGGGGGACCATATACTTTGAAGATGACAATATCAAAGTCCTTCGTACTAATTGAATAGTGGTTGTCTCCCCAAGTACCGTGAAACGTACAGACAATGTCATGACCTACGGTCTTATCCAAGAAATCATTTATCAGTTTCTCCATTCTCCCTATGATTGTACATTAATCTCATAACCCATGAGTCCTCAAACTCATACATTCCACAAACATCACACGCTTCCCCCAATGTATCATAGTATATAATCTCCCCTTCTTCATCTTTGAAGTAGTCCATATTCCTAAGGTCAATGATTACATGTTTATGTTTCTCATTGGATAGGGATTCCATAATCTGTCTTGTAAGATGACCCGCTGTCTTGTCCCCATCATTACTCCATCTTATGATGAGGTCTTCTATTTCAGAATATAGTTCTTTACTCATAAAACAAGTATAGGGAATATTTCCGAATTTTACAAAAATTTTTCTGGAAATTTTTTTTTCGATATAGGGGTATGTTCCCCCTTTACAGATTTTTACCCAAAATTTTTTTTGTATATGGGTATGACCGATATATACAACCCTTTTGACCGATACCCCATATAGAGTGGGGGGAATATTCCCGTTCAGTAATTTTTAGAATAATATTTCCCATATATAATACATTGTTCCCGAACAGGTAAATTTTTCCCAAAAATTTTATATAGGTTTTTTTATACGAATACTTTGTTTAAGGGATTATCCCCCCTTTTCGACCCCCAAAATACCCTATATGGAGGGGGGATACGGGGGAGGGAGGGGGTCCCCTACCCTATAGGGGGGTATATGGGGGACTATCCCCCTGTAGGACACGACGGGACATGTCTTCCCCCCTCCCTGTCTGAGATGGTCTCTAATGAGGTGATGTCAAAACAATGACATATACAAATAAAGTTATCAACATGACACACTGACATGGGGGAACAATGTTAATAACTTACCCCACATAAATTTGGTAGTGTCAAATAAAAGTCGTACCTTTGTAATACGATAATGGGGGAAGGCTCAGTCGGGGGTTCGATGGGGTTCCATCGCAGAGGGTATACTCCAACCTGCTTTATAGTTTCATTATCATAGGGGCGTGACGGAGTCTACTCGGTCCCCATCTTGTGAATGGTTACCTTACAAAGGTACGGCAAAAAATCGACATTTCCTAATGAAATAAATTTTTATTTCTCAGGATAAATCAGTACCTTTGTATTATGATGAATTACCTACTTGGAGCACTTGGGATTGGTTACTACAGTAACAGACCGTTGTCTACTCTTTCAAAGAAGGAGTTGAAGCGTGTCATCTTTCTTACCACTTGGTATTGTCGTTATGAACTTGGGACTAACTTCCGTAGACCTGTCCCCAAGGTTGTTATCATGGACAATCCCTATGATGAAGGTTACTATGGTGAGTACGACCCTGAGACCAATGAGATTCATGTATATGGTGATGTGTGTAGGAACTTGGGGAGACTTACCTCTACTATCATCCATGAGTATACTCACTACTTACAACCTATTGCTTCCAAGTACTACAAGTTGTTGAAGGAACATGGTTATGATAACCATCCCCACGAAGTTGAGGCACGTAACAATGAGTATGTCCACAACCGTAGAGCATTGATTTACTTACGTCAAAATATGGAGTCATGATTTTTATTTATTTCTTGTTGGTATTGTGGGGGATTGGTATGCTAGGTATTCTAACCCTATACATTGTTGAACGATATGTTCTTCCCCGAGTTGAGGGGACTTCTCTACATAGATGGTGGAGAGAGAATATGGTAGATGGGGAAGACCTTGAACCCCTAGACTGATTTGTAGTTCTCCACCAACTTTCTTGAGTGGGTTCTTATCTCCATGTTCAGTCCGTCATAGTCATAGGAACTCAGTGGGGAATTCATATGGATAACCTCTATAATATCCCCCATGTCACAGTTGGTCATCAGGTATACATCCTTACCCCTCATCATCTTATTCTCCATCACATACTTCACATAGGTGACACTACCTGATGCTGATTGGTGTGTATAATTTACTGTGAACCCACTCTCATTGGGGACAACCTCTGTTTGAAACCATTTTAAATAACTCATAGTACCATTAAATATAGTAATGGAACGTATAAATGTGAATAACTTTTTTTGAGGGAATGGACCTGACACTATGACAGGGGGGAAAATTGTTGAAAACTTTTAGTCAAAAAACTTGTTTTTGTCAAAATGTCAGTCACGTTTTGTAATGGGGATAATCCCTTTACCACATTTCCCCACTCTTTACCCATACACTCTCCCCCACAATTTCCCACCACTTATGGTCCTTACGCTATACTGATGACCACTTTTTCCCCTCTGTAGACCCCTACAGGACCAGTTTTTTAACTATATACAAAACCCAGTAAAGAATGTATATTATGGTACATAGAGCGGGGAAACACGTAGTGTGTTAGAAATAATCTTCAACGGAGGACTTTAGTCCGTCATAATGTCACACTAATGGACCACTTAATTGTCCCCATGAGTACAAACAACTCATAGACATCTCAGTAAATGGTGGGAGAAAGTGGAGTTACTTTTCATATCTCTATTATCAGGTGAAACCTGACTTAGATGATATACTATATAACTCCGTAATATTACTACTTAGTAACTTACTTAAAGGTAAGTCGTTCAGTCATAATGAATGTTCAGTGCCACTGAACATGTTAGAATACTGAACATATACCTACCATACAAGTTATTCTATATGTCCCTCATTGGTTTACTCATATGTGGGGGACCCATTAGAATGGGGGGAAATCTATAGTTGTCCAAAAGTGGTATATAAACAGGACATTTGGACATGTACAAGGAAATGGATTATCTATACATAATGATTTAGGTTATGTCCTAATAATTACCACATATACTTTATAGGAATGTAAATAATATAATACATGAGTGAACGAAAAAGGAGACCCGTATGGAGTCTCCCTTTGTAGTGAGTGAATGAATTATATTATTACATTTCAGATTGAGGTTCCATTTCTTCTACTACTTCCATCATCTGAATGTCCATAGTCAAAATAACGTTCTCACTTACTAATACACCACCTGTTTCTAATGGTGCGTTCCATGTAAGACCAAAATCATTTCTATTGATTCTACCTGTGATTTCCCATCCGTGTTTTGTATTTCCCCACGGGTCAACACTCATACCGTTATATTCAGTGTTAAGTTCGATTTCCTTAGTGATTCCTTTGATTGTAACAGTTCCTGTAACCGTAGTCATATCTTCAGACATCTTACCTGCGAAAGTGATTGTAGGGTTCTCCTCTGAGTTAAAGAAGTCCGCTGACTTAAGATGGTTATCTCTGTCCACATTCCCCGTGTTAATGGTGCCAGTGTTAATAGAGACGAATACACTTCCGTCTTCTTGTACACCACCACCAAAGGTACTGAAATTACCTTTAACCGTAGAAATCATTAAGTGTTTTACTTTAAACCCAACTTCTGAGTGGGCACTGTCAATTGTCATTCTTTTCATAATATGTTTTTTTATGTTACAACAATAATTGATTTCCCCCGTTATGTAAATGGGATAATGGATTTAGGAATGAACTGATAATGAAACGGAACGAAGTGTAGTGGAATGTTTCACGCCAGTGAAATCAGTGAGTGACTTAATTCATTATTTCATTTACCATTATATTTATTTATATGAAAGTTAATGTAACCAAAACTCAGTTAGATGTTATGATGAAGAAATACCTTGATGATTTCTTATCTGACAACCATATGTTTAACTTGGACGAATATATTATTATACGTGAGGACTTGGGTGAGTATGGTGAATATGATGACGAGGTTATTATTGAATTTGATGGTGGTGATGGTAGGTTATACATTAGACACGATTTATTAGATAATATGACTAATTGGTTCCCTGTTAGTAGAGGTAAAGCTGCTTACTTCGTTAAAGATTGGTTTGAGGGTATTGCCAAGGTCCACGTTGATTATATTGACCACACCGATAAAAAAGATACTCTTTGGTTGACTTAATATGAAAGTAATCATCACAAAATCACAAATTGATAACCTCGCCATGAAGTTTATAAATGACTCTTATGGTTTGGAGGAATATGTGGATGAGAAATACCCCAATATTATATTCTTCGTTAGAGACAATAAAGTCTACATAGAACACGAGATTGTTAAAAATGATTTGTATATCAGTAGACGTTTAATGTACAACATCAGAAGAAATTTAGAAGATATATTTGGTCTTGGTTTGGGTGATTTTAGAAGACTCTTTGCGATGTTTATTGAACAATATGTCGATACAGGAATGAATGTTGTTCATTATAGTGAGACATTACCTTTTAATATAGATTTACTCTAATTATGAACGTAAACATTAGACAAGACAAACTTAATTCCATCATGACCAAGTATTTGGATTCTATTGTCGACTCTGACTATGTCTCAAAAATTGAGAACTATCTCACCGTATATCGTATGAATGAAAATGACGACTTTGTTAACATTATGGAATATAATGAGGAAAATAATGAATTATACTTATACACCGATTTCTTATTTCAGTTTAGAGGTATGTTCCCCATTGATAGATGGGATGCCAGAGACTTCATTGGAGAATGGTTCAGTAAAAAGTTTAACTTACCTGTGTCAGACGTTCTTTAAGATTACCTCTAACATCTGAATCTTATCCCTATCTTGTTTGGTCTTATTGGGTTTCCCCTTTAGATACTTGATTGCTTCCATAACCTCATCCCTTTTGGTCTTTGGTTTGGTTACCACCTGTCGTTGTTCGGCAACCGCGACCTTCGGCTTTGCCTCAGGTACTTCTTCATCAAATAATATGGACACCGCTCTTTTGATTCGTTTGTCATCGTCAACCAAGAGCCATAGGATAATATATGTGAGGAGTCTAATCATATCACAAAGATACTGATTATTCTTGGTTCCCACAAATGTATTTAGGATTCTAAGGAAATTAGTTTCTCTTCGTTTAATTTTATTTCCCCCATTACTCGTTCTAATTCTTCCGTTAAATCCCCTCTGTATTCAGGGTCTTTACTTATTTTAACCAAACTATTGTATCTATGGGTTAATCCTGTTAAGAGACCTTTAATTTGAGCAATATCACACTCATTATTCGTTATTTCTTTTCTATAACCAAACATAATTCTTATGTATAAATAACACCCTAATTTATCCAACTTTCAGGTGTTGTGGCTGTCCTCCAGAGCTTGGTCCGAAAAGAACACAAGTTAGAGTTAGGAATAGACCGTCTGACTCCCACTTAAGGTATTACCGTCTTAGTAGTCAACTAGGTGATTTTGCGTATCTACCACCAACTTTCCCATACGGACATCACTCCGTTTCTCATCATATTGGGAATACTATCCGTTGTCTGTTACGGAACGTGTAGTCAGGACAGGAATCGAACCTGCTATCCCCCATTTGGTGCCTACTCCACCATCGGTGTCTCGGACTTGGTGCGTTATCCAACACGCCCCCTGACTATTTATTTTTTAATTTCATATATTCTTTAACAACTCTTTCCACTGTTGGGTCTAATTCGTCGCCAGAATCACATATTTCTAAATGACCATAACTATCAACGTGAACTTCTTTGATATACTTTAGAAATTCAATCAATTCTTTTTCCATCTTATTTATTTTTTTGTAGTCAGGACAGGACTCGAACCTGTAACAATACAACCATACAGGGTGTGATGCCGTTTTCACATTACGTATTACCTGACTATGTTGGTACAAAGATATAAATTATTATTGAATGTACAAAGTTTCTAAGAAGTTTTTTAACTCTTCTTTATAAATAAAATAATCACGGTTGTGGTACCCTGAGTTAATCAACTCAATTCTTTTTGAGTTTTCCAAATACCAATTGGCTAATTTAACCGATGCAACTATTGCCTCATATGCACCACCAAATTCATGATTATCATTATACCAACCCGTTGAAGTATCGTCGTAATCCCTAAAGTTAATTGAGAAGTTTAAGTTGGTTCCGTTCCCGTAATGTTCAGCAGCATAGTTTATATAAACCCCTCTTTCATCAAGCGCTTTATATATCTCTAAGTCCATTATTTCTTGAATAGTGATTTAAACTTTAACCAAACAATATCAGGATAATTCCATACCCACCAAAAAAACGAATATATCTTTGTCATTAGTCAACCATTTTATAAGTTGTTGATTTTAATTTTTTTCCTTCCTCGTATACACCAATTCCTTTATATGTGTTAATAATACTCAAGGCATCTTCTTCCGTGTCATAAGTTTCCTTAATTGTTGTTGATAATCCATATCTACCACCTTCTTGTATAATATTATACCATTTTATTTCTTGTCGTTGTATCCAACTACGAGAAATTCGTAATTCTGCTTTTTGTGGTATATACCTTTTTTCTCCGTTTTGGTGTTCGTCAATTTGTATTCTGTAATAACTCATATTAGTTCTCTTTAACCACTTTGTAATTTAATATAAACCAAGCTAAGAATAAGATAGGTGTTCCAACCCACCAAACCCATTCATACTGATTATACTCCATACCACCTAATTTACCCATAACATATGTCAAGGTAGGTATCAACCAAAGGCTAATAGTCGCCATTGGGTTTGCTAAAATTCTTTTTTTAATCTTCATTTTCTTCAGTTTTATCTTTAGTAAATTCTGTCATGTATGAATAGTCTGTTGAGTATGAACCTACGCTCTCAACACTATACACATTCATGTCTATTTTATATCCAGGATTACCTGTTATTCTTTGATATGTCCACGCTCTGTCCGTCCATATGATTCGGTTATTGGGATATACGAAATAGTTTCCGTTATCCATCTTGAACACATGTCCACATTTGTGTTCAGGTGTTTCGGCAAATCCTGTGTCAATCATGTTTCTATCTTGATGTGACCAATCAAGTGTGAAGAGATATGTTCCCTGTCTTTTTACACCTGTAATAGAAATTAAATCGGCCCTTAGTCCGCTTAGTCTCTCCCTTACTTTAACATCAATATAAGCCGAAAAACAGTCCCAATATATGTGTTCACTTAATGGTAAAAGTTCCGCGTCTTTTTTCCATACAAATGCGTGAATTGGCCTTCGTGTCCAATTAACTCCGTTGTCCAAGAACGCCTCAAATAATGGTACTCGTTTCTCTATGGATGCAACACTATGTACATCCGCAGGTGTAAACTCGTTATGTCCTTTCTCGTGATTAAACAAAAATTCGTTTCTAATGAAACATGTAATTGTTGGTATGTTTGCGTTTAAGTATGCCATATGTTATCTTGGTAGAAGAACCTCATCCACCTTTATTTTAAGTTTATCTTGAACCCAATTCTTTAAACATTTATTAAACATGTAATTGGTTAAAGGTATAATTGATTTAATTACCTTCAAATCTTTAGAATAATAACCGAGATAGTATTTTCCATTGATGTCTCGAATATAAAGTGCTCTATTATTACTACCGTCATATAGATGTAATACGTAGTCCAAATCATTATAAGATTCTCTTTGAGTATCATAATGAAAATCAAAGACTCTGTAAACAATATCTTTTACCTTTTCGTACTTCATATCTTTTATGTTATTGTTACAACGAACCTATACGGAAACATCGTTTCTAAGTTACTCTCCAATTGTTTTCTTTTGACACGTAATCTCAACCAACCCAACGCTTTTTTAATCTGTGGTGGACATCCTATTGTCACAATGAAAAATCCCTCAGTATAATCAAATTCACACTTAATACCATCGTGTCGTGTTGGTGCGATGGACTTTAAGTATCTCTCAACAATATCTTGGTGTTTATGTTTCATATCATGTATTTGTCTTTAAGTTTACACATAACAGTGATTCTTTTGAATCCGTCCCAACCTTTTAAAATTTCCGCTCGGTATTCCAACTTATCTTGTGGTATAAACCCATCCAAACAACGAATACCTGAATTACCGTTACCTATTTCATTTAGTACTTTATCTATAATATCTTTTCGTTTCTCAAAAAAGTCATAAACAAACCGATTATATTTATCTCTATCAACAACCTTGGCTGTTTGTCTATCAGCCACCTTGAAGAATGGTTCTGAGTACATGACCCATTTGTTGAACTTTGATAATTTATATCTCTTAACCTCAAAAGTAACTCTGTCATCAATTGTTGATACAAAATCCCACTTATTAATTACCGACTTATCACTAAGGTTAAATTTGGTCACATCATAGTTCACATTTTTAATTTTATCAAAATTGTTCTTACCATCAACTTCCCATATTAATTTGGGTTTAGATTCTTTTCTAACCCAAAACTCGGTTTCTAATTCTTTTTCAAATTCAATCCCTGTTATTGCTCTTGTCTGCATAATACAAATATATTACTTTTATCGTTAATTACAAAATGTAATCATCCCACATTTTAGTGGTTGTTGTTGTTAATACCTCATATTTTTCTGAAAAAATGGATTGAGTGTCATCATTACCCAAATAATACACTGGGACACCTGACACCGTTAAAATATCATCTACCTCAATTGTTTTAGGTGTATGATAAGTTACCGTAATATTATTCATTGGAAGAAATGGTCTTAACCCTTCTAACTTTTCTTCGACAATACTTTTACGGTACAACTGCATCATTTTTGACTCTTCGTCAATTGTAAACATAATGGTAAACCTATTCTCGTATTTGGCGACAATAAACTTCGGACCTCTCGGAAAAAGTCTCGTTAGTTGTTCCTCAAGAAGTTTGGTTAACTTATCCATGAAACAAAATTAATGATTTTATTTTGTAAAACCAAATAATTTAGTTAGTTTTGCAATATGAAAATGGACTTCTCTTTATTTACGATGGACGAACTGATTAAACTACAAGGTATGCTCAGTTCATATATCCATGATTACAAAGACGGATATTTCTATATCTGTAATGTTCGTTCCTATGGACGTAATTGGAGGGAGCGAGACATTAACAATACTCACACTCTTCAGGAATTGTGTTACCAATATTATGGTGACGACGGTATTGTCGATGTTTATTCTAACAACCCCGATTTAAGTAGATTGGATAACTACGGTAATGTTTGTTTCATTCCTACTGAAGAGGATTATGAAACATGGAAACATTATACTTACCTTAAAAATTCAATACCTCACCTTGAGAAGGAGCTTGATGCTTGGGATAATCGTGAGAATGTTCCATTTCGTAGTCGTCCATTATTTGAACCTATCTATAGTCGTGAGGACTTGCAAAACCAAAAGATAGAACTTACACATTACGAAGGTTTGTTATCCAAAGGTTCTTTTGTTGAACCTGTTCGTGTTGAAAGAGTGTACGATAATGAGGAGTATAATTAACCCTCCAATTCTTCTCTCTTTTTATTACGAATTTTCTGTAGATAAGTTTTTTCTATAAATCCAGGTTCCTCTTCTTCACGTCTTAATAAAACATCTCTTTTAAATAATGTGGTTTTAAGAATAAGCTCTATCATGTCTTCCTCAGTAACATCTTCAGGTTTTTCCATTGGTGGAACACAAACACTTGCAGTATCAGGATAAGCTTTAAACTCATGAATAAAGATGTCGTCACGATTCATTTTAGTATTTATCTCAGAACCAAACTTATCCTCAAACCATTCTTCAATTAAATAATTTAAATAATTTTGTCTAACGGGTAAATAACTTAACATGCTTTTAACAACATCCTTTGGTACCCATAATGAACCCTCTTCAAAATCTCTTTCTTCAGTTTTTCTTTTGTCATCATAAACAGTATCATCAGTGTTAAAAAATAGAACCACCTGCATGATTTCTTTACCATCTTTACACCAAGTAAAATCTGTTCTACTTTCCCAAGATTTCTCTTGGTACATTTGGCTATTTGAAACGTATTTATCTAACCAATTATAGATTAGTTTCTCCATATTAGGAGATGGTTTTTCAAAACGTTTTGCAACTTCTTCTCTAAGTATTTGTTTAATATTATCCCTCAGATTCATACTTTAAAATTCTATTATAATGTTTATCAAAAAACTTTTGGACGTGAGGTAAATAAAAGTTTTTGTACCACTTAATTAGTTCTGTTATATTTTCAAAGTTTCCACTGGCTTCAGCAAAGTCGTATAATTCAACGTCCCCTTCGGATATTTTCTTATCATTTGATTTATCAAATATAGTGTAGTTTGTTGTATCAAAAGGTAATCCGTCGGTTCCGTCCCAAAATGGGGTTGCCATTGAATATACTTTCATATATGTGTCTCCGCCCATATCAAACGATTTATTAAGATACCAAACACCATCATTACCAATAAAAAATTCAATGTTGTCGTATTCTTTTGGTAAAACACCACTCTTTAACATATCAAATAACAAGTCGTTAGATAATTGAGTATCTAACGGTTGATTTAAAATGTTAATAATATCATAACTTTTTAATCCAGTAATTCTGCAGGTGTCATACAACCCCTCTGTTTGATATAGCTTTAATAAACTTTGTTTACCCTTCTGATTCATTATTTATAAATACTTTAATATTTATGTTTATGAATGTAATAGTAAAAGATTCAACCATTAAGAAAATATTTGACCGAGGCGATTCAATCTTAGGTAAGTATAGTGATGCAATTGAGTCTATTGCTTTGGGTTATTTCTCAGACCAATCAGTAGTTTGTGACTTAATCGCCATCACTTCACATGGTAATGACAACTACGTTTTACTAGTCCTAACTAACCAAATAATATCAACCGAGTTTAGAAATAAGTTATCTAAACATATTGAAGACTTTATCCCAACTAATGTTTTGGTTCTTATTACTTATAGTCAGGATTGTTCATTGGATGATGTCTCGTAATAAAAAACAACATTTTTAGGTTTAACCTCTATCAAACCAAAGTCACGAGCCAATCTGAAGTTCGGTGTATCTCTTTCTAACCTGTCTAACGAAGTTTCTACAACCTTCCTAAAGTGTTCTACACTATAAGTTGATTTCCACTTATTACAACGAGCACAGGACGGATTTAAGTTATCCAAATCGTGTGAACCTTTAACTATCTTCGCTCTTACGGCTTGGTCTTCTGTTAGAGTATGCCAGTGAGGCTCTATATGGTCAACTTGCATCTGTTTGAGAGTAATCTCAACACCACAATAGGCACAATGTCCTGAACACTTATCGTAAACCTTTTGTCTATCTATCTTCACACCAACTCTAACCAATTCGTATCTTTATCCATTATTTCAACCTCGGCACCCGCAGAATTACCTTTATCAATAATTGAAGATAATGTTCCATAACAATATGCGGTTAATCGTCCGTAATGTTCTTTACCACATTGATAACAACTACCTGAATATCCATAGAAGTAGTAATTAGTATCATCTTCTTCAACTTTACTAATACCGCTATTAAGTTTCCATCGGTCACCATCAAGATAACCTCCACCCCATCCACCAAATACTTTGTAATGGGTTTCACCATTTTTGGTGATTTTGATTACTGACCATCCATCAGGTCTTTCACTAATATTTCTCATTCCATTATTTTATAATAAACATAAAGTTCGTCAAGTGTGAAGAACTCATTAATCTCTTTCTTTAATCTAAAGGTATCAATACCTTTATTGATTCGAGCGTAGATTCCATCATGAGGGTGAACATAAACATATACCCAAACTACATAAACCCCATTTTCATAGATAACCTCAACTCTAATATCATCTCTATCTAGTCTATGTTCGGTGAACCTGACTATTGAATCGCATATTTTATCCATTTAAAACATTTATGTTTCAAATATACTAATAAGTTTTTAGAATGTCTAATTGAATTACATTGTGTGAGTGATAAAGTATTCGGTTATTTTACCGAATGGTCCTGACGCAACATTTCTTACGGAACCCTCACATTTACCACCTGAGTTTTTGATTTTCTTACATTTCTCATCCATCTTAGATGAACCTGGGTCGTGATTCCAACCACCTCGTCTATCTAACTGATAGTGTTCATCACTACTCTCAAGAGGAACTGAGATTTTTAAAGTGGATTTACCACCTTCTTTACCACCACTGACTTGGATGTTGTCAATGTTTGGCTTGGCTTTAGTAGTTGCCAAAAATGGATTTATTTCACATATAAGGACATTATACAACTGATGTAATGTATCACCACCACCTGCAGCGTGTGCAATACTTATACCACTTCCAGGTCCCTTATATGATATAGTAAAATTACTACTTGATTTACTTATTTTAATCTTATCACCCCAATGTGATAAACCACCCTTATCTCTCCAAGCTTTACATGATTTCCATCCTGAACCAACCACACCAATACCTAAAGGTTTTGATTCTGTAGTTGTTTCACCTTTACCATTTTTAATTGTATCCATAATTCGTTTTAATAATGCAGACATAAAGTCGTCCTGCTCATTTAACGTTTGACGATTAACCTCCTCTTGAAGTACTTTTTTAATGGTGGTTCTTAAACTCATACTAATAAATATAAGGTTGTGACCTAATAATCGGTCATTATTAGGCTCAGACCTAATAATTAGTCAATAACATCAGTTAAATACTGTCCAGGACCTAATTTAACCTTGTATAAACTCTGTCCTTCTTGTGGATTCATTCCATCCATCTCATCCATCCACATATCCCAATTCTTTTCTAACAACTCAACGAATGCGTCGTTATTACCTCTGTTCTTATATCGTTTAATATATTCATCCTTTAGACTTCTGTCAGGGTAAACCAAAACGAATGGAATACCTTTCTTAACAAGAGCATCACGAACATCTTTGTGTGATGATACTAAAATCTTATCAACCTTTGGGTCTTCGATGTTTCGTTCAATGTGTTCAATGTAGTTCGTAGGAAAGTTCTTTTTGTCAAACTTTGAACTATCGCTATCTAACACGTTTCTGTCGGTGTTATTAAAATAAGTTGTCTTCCCAACACCAGGGAATGCTGAATAAACTTTTGTCTTCATATATGGTTTGTAAATTAAATCGTATTCTCGGTCCCAAATCTCATCGTATTCCTTCTTCAAATCTTCAGGTAAATTGTCGTATATCTTTTCATAGAACCTTTTCTCCATAATGTAAGCCATTCTCAAATCTCTTAAATAAGATTGACAATACTTACCATCAGGATGTTGTTGACAACTCATTGCTGAGCAACAACCATCTTCACCACACGCCTCACATATAGGACAGTATGGGTTATATTTTTCATATTCTTCTTCAGTCATGATTCCAATTGATTGTTATGGTGTTACCGAACTTATCAATCTTGATTTTTTTAGCAAGTTCTCGTTGTTTCATCAACAAATACTCTTTCTTTATCTCAAGAGCAAGTTCATAACTTCTGTCGTTTACACTTTCATAAAGTTGGACGGGTTTACCTGAAGCTAACGCTTCAACACCACGTTTGATTTGTGATTTAAAATGTTTCTCTTCCCAAGAATCTTCTTCAGCTAATAGAATTTTACCACGCTCAGATATAATGTTGTGAGCGTCATTCACAAAAATACTTTTAATTGTTCTCCACAGGTGTATCATTTTGTTCTAATAATTTTTTAATCTCAGGTTTGAACTCCAAGTAATCTAAATCGGGGTCACAAACATTATCAACCAATACTTCAAAACCAAATATAACTCTCATATGAATATAAGAAATATATCTTTGGTAATAATCCATGTAATATTCCCATGTAAATCCTTGGTCGTCTTCACAATGTTTTATGATTTTGTTGAAGTCCTCATCGTCTTCCCAATCTTTTTTAAACCCATTCCACTCATATTCATTTGTTGGGTCAATCTTGCAAAACTCATCGTTGAATTGCATCCAACGTCTTAATCTGTCCACATGTTCCTGTGGTGCTTTAGCCATTCTCATAACTTATCTCCTTTTTTTAATACTCCATCAATACGACTCTTGTGGTGGTAAGGGTCTTCATAAACTTCTTTAACACCATTATCAATAACATCATTAACTTCAGTCATGGGTGTATATGTTGGGTACCCATTAACAAGTTCAAAATATCCGTGTTTTATACTTCTATTGGATTTCCACACTTTAAGTTCTTTTACACCTTTTTCAATAGTTTGTTTTGCTCTATAATCTTGTTTGAAATAGTTCATATACCCTTCATTAGAAATAATCTTTTTAACACCAACAATCCCGTCTTCTGTGACATCTTCTGTGACATCTTCTGTGACACCATTTTCAATAACATCATCAATTAACTGTGGTACGCTATCGGTATTATTATCCGACATAAAATCAAGGAAACCTAATAAATCACCATCTTTTCCAGGAGTTTTAGTTTCCTTTACACCATTTTGAAGAGCATCCTCCATCTTTTTATCAAAAAATTTCATTACATCAACATGATGTGTTTCTTTAACACCATTTTCAATTGCGTCGTTAATATTTTCTGTAATCTCACAATTAGTTACCTGATGGTCTATTTGTTCCGAACTTTCCAACATACTTTCTTTGGTTTCTTTCACACCCTCTCGAGTAACCCATCTAATAACTTGCTCATCATCCATCTCAAGGTCAATAGTGTCTTTCACCCCATTTTGAATGGTATCTTCAACCACTCTCAGATTTAACGAATCCAGATAAAGAGTGTCTTTCACCCCATTTTGAATGATGTCTTCAACACCAGCCAACTCAAACAACTCATCCACCCAGATGTCCTTAACCCCATTTTGAATGGTGTCTTCAACAGCTCTCTGACGAAGTTCTGGTCCAAAACCGCTACTCTTCACTCCATTTTGAATGGTGTCTTCAACAACTCTTATATCACGATTAACCCTGTTATTAGTGTCTTTCACCCCATTTTGAATCGCATCTTCAAGGGAATTGAGATGGTTACGAGTCCAATGTCGAGTGTCCTTAACCCCATTTTGAATGATGTCCTCAACTTTTCCTTCCACCCTAAATTCCACTTGGAAGGTACCCCTAACCCCATTTTGAATGGTATCTTCAACAGCACGAATGTCCTCCTCTTCTGTGAATTTGGTGTACTTCACCCCATTTTGAATGGTATCTTCAACGATGACCTGCGGGTGGTCTGCATTGACCCATGTGTACTTCACCCCATTTTGAATGGTATCTTCAACACCTTCTTCGATGTTCAATTTCAAGGTTTGGGTGTTTTTCACCCCATTTTGAATGGTATCTTCAACCTTGAATTTGTTTCGGACTTCCATGTCGATGGTGTGTTTAACCTTATTTTTAGTGGTGTCCTCAACTTTTGGTTTATAAATAAAACGTGACTCATACCAATCTTTGATATAATCTTTATCGTTAATCACGTCCATAGATACAAACTCAAACAAAGTCTTGAAGAACCCATAGTTATACCATAAAGTACCTGAGCTAGTAAACTCAATTACCCATTGTTTGGTTTCAGTAAAAATTAACCACGTTGAACCATTCAAGTGGTATGTGTCAATATTCTTAATTGAATTGTCAATTAAACTAAATAGGGCTTTCTTCATTCTACTTTATTTTATAAATGCTGTAATTACCACATATGACCGTAGGATTACCAGGTCCGTTGTCTTTACCAGGTTTGTTGTTAAACATTAAACATCCATCACCACTTTTATTATAAAAATTGGCGTAAAAGACATGTCCTCTGTTGTCAACAATTTCGTATGTGTAGTTACCATCATTACCACATGATGTAACTAAAAAAATAAGTGCTAAGGTTGTTAAGATTCTATACATACCACAAAGGTACGTATTTAATTTTGATTGGACAATGGGTTTTGGTTAGAAATCACCAATTAAATCACCATTTATGTTGTAAGCGTAAGCGTCTCGTCGTTTGACACTATGTCTTGGTATTCCAAGATAGGTTAAAACCTCATCGACATAATAATATGATAAGTATGAGAAGTCCATATCGGCATATTCTGACGACCAATAATTTTTTGAGGTTATTCCCTCAGGTATTGTCGTATTGATTTTAAGTATAAGATGTTGAGTGTCGTCAGGTAAATCAGATAAATAAGCTTCAATATCTGTAATCACAGGATATATTGGTGCGACCAACTTGTTCATCATTTTGGTGAACAATTTCATATCTTTATGTGTTAGGTTATTTCTCACATTGAATAAGTATGTTCGGGGTCGTCGAAAGTGTATAAGTAATCCACCTTAATTTTGTAATGGTTCCTAAACCATTTTAATATTATTTCTTCAATTTCTTCCCACGATTTCATGCTGAACATATTAAATATTTGACGAGCATATTCCTCGTATAAATAAAGTTCTTTTTTATTAAATAATACGAATACAGGTTCTGTAATATCGTCATAAAAATAAACATCTCTACCAGGTAGTGGTGTTGATTTTTCAACCTGCATCCCATCGAACAACATCGTTAGGTAAGATTGTGTGGCTTTGTCAAACTTAGATTCCGTAATAAAAACTTTCATTAAAATTCTTTTTCTTCTAAGTTAATTAGTTTTAACATTAAAGGTGTTCCGTACAATGATAAATCAATACCAAATATATTTTCAAGTTGGTCCCAAATCATATTACCAACCTTTCGTTTCTGGCTGTCGTTTAAATCAAGAAAACGCATTCGTATTGTCGGAATTGTTGTCATGAATTGTTTGTATTTACCGTTCTCATCAACATAGAATGTAGAACCATAAGCCTTTTTTGTTTCACCAACACTTATGTCATAAAGGTTATAATCATCAAAACCCGACTTTAAGAAATTAATAATTTTAGGTATTGTTTTCTCAATTCGTTTCTTGTCCTTTTCAAAACGAGCAATGAACTCTTCAGCGGTTTCTTCCTCTGACTCTCTCAATACTTTTCTAATTAAATCTCTCATCCCTAATAAATATACCGATATCAAGTTTAATCCCACCCATCGTTGTCATTGTATTTCCGTTTATTAGACATACTTGACCCAATGATTAGTAAAACGATTGCCCAAACCAATATAGAATTCATATTACAAAGATAACGTCTTGGTTTTACATTAACAACAATGTTTCATATTTTTACATTATGAGAGCTATTATCGCAGTAAACAATCTTGGGTTCATAGGTTTGGACGATAAACTATTGTGGCATAATGTAGAGGATTTACATCACTTTAAACAATTAACAATTAATGGTAGTTGTTTGGTTGGTTACAGAACATATTATGGTTTACCTTCATTACCTAACAGAACATTGATGTTAGATGAAAGAAATCATTACCGTTTTGATTGGGATTGGTGTATTGGTGGTAAAAAAACTTATGAGAAATATTGTCAGTTCTTTGATGAACTTCATATATCACACATCAATGATAATAGTATAGGTAATGTTACCTTCCCTGATTTTAGCAAACTAGGTTCTGATTGTAAAATATTCAATTACCATTTTTAATTATAATCCATACTTTGATTTATCGGCATTGAAATTTTGGAGTATCTGTGCTCCGCTTAGTGCTGAGTTATACATCCTAACAACACCCATTCTACCATTTAACCATTGGGAGAATTGTCCACCGTTAAATGAACCAATATAAACTGACGATGTAGTGTCCTTAATACTAGTAAATGAGTGTGAGTTACTTCCAACAGAATTACCGTTGAGGTATAATGCGATTGAGTTACTCGCAACATTTGTCCATACACCAACAACTTGGTACCAATTGTTAATAGTTAAAGCTGTAGATGGTGATGTTATTGATGTTGTACCATTACCGACTTCTATAAAAGTATTACCATTAGATGCGGTTCTCAAACCATAACCCCAATCAGCAGCGTTACCACCATTTGTTTTTCCAATTAAAACTCTACTTGCACCAGCAATTACCGAATGATTAACCCAAAACTCAATAGTCCAATCACCACTTCCAGGCTCTAATAAAACATTATCAGGAATACTGATTTGTGAACTTGACCCATTAAATGATAGATATGGTGACGTATATGTAACGTTGGATAGTGTTCCGCTAAGTGCGTTTCCACTTAAATCGTTTATCGTTGTTCCTGTCCCAGAATAACTTGATGAATTACTTGGGTCATAATAAAGTACTAAATTACTTGACACATACGTTGGTGTTGAGCTTGGTGTTATTGTGGGTGTTGGTGTAGGTGTATTAGTCGGTGTTATTGTTGGGGTTGGTGTTGGGGTTGGTGTACTAGTTGGTGTACTAGTTGGCGTTGGGGTTGGTTCTAAAAATCTACCGTATGTATTATTATAATTTTGTAACACCTCTGAGGAATTGAGTGCTTCGTTATAAACCTTAACAATTGCCAAGTCACCATCAGCAAAATTAGAAGCGGTTAATGTGTCATCCCACCTTCTCATTAATCTTATTTCACCCCCACTTTGTGGTGTACCAACATAATTTAATGTTCCTCCTGAAGCTTGACCATTCACATACTGTCTTATTGTCGACCCATCATAAGTACCAACAACTTGATACCAAACATTTGTTTGTGGTACAAATCCTGCGGTTGTTCTCCACGCACCATTATAGTACCCAACTGCAAGATTAGTGTTTGCAGGCGCATTATTTGTTCCGATACTAAAATTAAGTTTATTAACTAAATCAAATTGATTAGATATTATAGAGGTCACTTTACCGTTGAGGGATTCTGATAATCTAAACCACACTTCTACCGTCCACTGAGAAAGGTTCCCTATATTGGGTATTGTCCCATATTCTAAAGAGGTGTTATCAAATTGTAATACGCCACTATAACTTGGTATGAATGTTGGTGAATTTATTAAAGTCGCATCATTATCATTATTAGTTAAATCATACCAAGTATTTCCTGAAGTAGGGTATGATACCGAATTACCCGAATCTAAATATATCAATAGGTTTGAAGGTAAACCATCCCAACTTGTCCAATATCCATTATTATTTAACCATGTTTTAGCGTCATTACCTGAATTAAAAGTTTCTTCACCATTAGCAACGTAATTAGCAATATCAATAAATGATTCTTCAGTTTTACTATTACTTCTCCAAAAACCAACATAAGCCGGTATATTTAAAGGGTTTGGTTGATTACCCGATGGTGTTGTATGGGCAATGACATACCCTAAATCTTCATCAGGACCGTTCCACCATTGGATTCCTCCAGGCTGTAATGTATAGTCAAAACTATCTACACCAATAGCAATATCACCTACTTGGTCGGTGCCAGGTATTAGAGAACCTGTATTATATGCAAATGGTCTTGATGTTGACATTATAACTTATCTACTGAAATTACTTTAACACCCTTACCTTTATTTCTTAATGATATCTCCATTTCATTTGGGTAAAGGATATTATTAGAAATGGTCTCTTGAGCATCAAATAAAGACTTTTTAGCTTTAACAGTAATTAAAAACTTAAACTCACCATAACCAGCTGCATGAGTATGATTATAAATAAGTTCTTGTTTATTATCCGAGTAATGAGTACCAGGTTGTTTCAAATCAATTTCTGATTCATCGTCAGCATGAATGATTCTATACAAAGTCATTTCATTTGGTAATGACTTGAACCATTCAATGTGTCTTTCGAGTTCGTCTTTAGCTTCTTCAGGGTCTAAATCCATCATATTCAAATCGTGTAAAAGACTTGAGCGATTAACCCTAAATTCGTTTAACTGAACCTCTTCTCTTAATATTTGTTTAATTAACTCTCTCATAGATATTTTTGTAAATCGTATTTTTCAATAATCTGATTGAAAATTTGTCTTCTAGCTCTCTTACCTAAAATCTGTTTGGTTGGGATAAAGGCGTAACCAAACCCATAATCACCTGAAGTACCAACAACTCTCCATAGTTTTTGTCCATTTCTTTGACTAATAAATGCACGAGCTCTTGCGGTAAACTTATAATCATAACCAGTACTACGCCATTTAAAATCACCTAATAAAACTTCTTCTTCATTACGACCTCTAATGTTCACTGGTATATCAAACGATAATATAATTAAATCATCAATATACATATTCATACCATCCTCAGTAATCCTAACGGGTTCAAAACCTGTAATATTGTAGAACTCCATGATATCACCATTGTATAAAATTTTTACCAGGTTATCATACCCGCCAACCATTCTTGCGGTGAATGCAAAACCATTGTCCTGAATTGATTTTTGTAGGACATCTTTACGGACTTCTTCTTGTAATATTTGTTTAATTATTTCTCTCATTACATTCTATCTTCAACCATAGTTAATAGTTCCTCTGAGAAAGGAACTCCGTGTCTATGTTCAAACTCATCTTCAAGTCTTTCGGTTGACATATCATTTTTCTTAAGTAATATGTAAGCACCTAAATCAGCTTCCAACTCATCCTGTTGTGACCTAGGTCCGTTGTGATTTAATAAGATATGTGAAACTTCATGTGCTTCAATAAACTTCATGTCGTCTAATGTTAAACCATCTTCACCTAAAAAAACTTCACCGTCAATAAAAATTGTTTTAAACTCAGGCGCAACAAACCCATAACCGTATTGGTCAAAGATTTGTTTCATATTATCATAATTTGGATTCTCTTTGAATATTACGTTGATATTCAAATTAGGAATAAAGTTACTTTTATATGCGAAAATATCGTCCATTATTAATATAATTTTACACTTCGTCCTTTATAATAGTATTCAAGATTATTTGACACCATCATATATTCTTTTGAGACCATTAATGGATTTGACCACATTTCATTTAAAATCCCATCCGCAAAATTACTATTAGTGTAGTCAAATGCTTCATCATCACCTTCTAAAATATCTCTCAATACTTCAGATACTTGACCCATACCTTCTAAATCTTTTCCATTATATTGTGGTGAATAAAAATCCACTTGTAGTTCCACCATAACATGGTCATCAGACTCTAAATAAATACCCATAAATGTTGTCTCACACATACTTTTAAAGTCTGAAACATCAAACAGAGTTGTCTTTCTAGCAATTCTACGAAAAGTGTTTAAATCGTTTTTATTTAGATGAAATTTGTAGTTTTTTCGGTTTCTCGTAGATGATTCACCAGCACTTAATATTACGTCACCATCAATAGATATTTCAATTTTTCTTGATAATCTATTGAACATTGAGTTTGGTCCCCAAGTATTACTTTCACCAATCATATTCACAAAATCATTTATCTTATCAAATGCTGCGTCCTCTAAACAATATGGGTTGTAAGATAAATCATTATCATTTGTAAATGAGAAAAGTATATCACCAGATTCTGTAAGTTCTGAAGTGTAAGGAATACCATAAAAGTCTTTAGGTTCTTTACTAACCATAAAGTTATTGAATAGTCCTATTAATCTTGGGTTTAATTCACTCATGACTATAAATAGTCGGTGAGTCTAAATAAAAATCAAATCTTTTTTGAACATGGTGATAAAAACACCCATCTTTTTGTAGAATACTCTGTAGTGTTCGTTAGTCCTGTAAACATCTACACCATCATAATACGGATTTATTTGTCGTATTTCTCCGACACCGTAACATTCTTCTTTACCAACACAAATAACTTTTTTACCGATTAAATCTTGGTGGGTCATTAAATGTAATCTCCAAACATTTCGTTAATATTCTCATCGACTTTTCTATGGTCAGGATAATCAGGTACTCTAAAATCAAGATATTCATATACACTTTCATCCATCATCTTTTCCAAAGTTGGTAAAAAATAATCATAACCTAACCTATCCATATTATAGTCCGAACTACCATACTCATCCATGTATTTTCTCATAATACCAGGAAAGTCCTTAATCTTAATCTTCGTATCATAACGAGTAATCTCAGAGCCGTCAGCTCTTTTTACTTGTTTAGGTGTTTCAATAATTTTACCGTCAAAGAATCTACCCAATTCACTCCATACATCATTCCACACTTCAGACTGATATGCGTCGTTATATGACGTTGAATGTAGTTGGTGTAAACTTTGTCTAACATCTTCGGCTTGTCTTAGAATGTAATCACCTGTATCATCATCACTCATTACCTTACGTAATACGTCAATAGTTAACTCAACATATTCAGGATGACCTTGTTCTTCAGCAACCACATCAAGTAATTCAGTGTTAGGTTCAATTTTTTGACCTTTTAACTCATCCAAAATGGCAACATACAAACGTTCTTTGTTTTCAGGAACAAGTTCCTCATAAACATCACGATAAATATTATCAGTCGTTTCCCAAAATGGTTCCCAAAAATCTTCACCTAAAATGGCTTTGGCAGCGGCTCTAGCATTTTCATTACGACTTTCGTAGAATAATCTTGCTAATTCCTCCCTATCAGTTAATCGTAAGTAATACTCACCACCTTCTTCATCAACATCAGTTAATAATTCTGTGGTTATATAATGTAAAGTTTTTTGTGGATTGTGGTTTAACATCACGGACATATACATGTTCTCGTACTCATCAGGAATGCTCTTGAAGTCTAATTCCTCATCCAAACCATTTTTAACTAAGAAATTATAAAACGCCTCAAAACTTTGAAAGAATGGTTCAATGGATTCCCACCCTTCGTCGTTGAACTTGTTTAATGCGTTTTGTGCTGCGGCTTTACTCATGTTAAATCAATATTTTATAAATATCGAAGTATTTAAGAATATGAAACGTTTATCAATATTACTTTTATTTTTTATAACATCACTCACATTATTAGGCCAAACTAAACTTAGAGATAGTGTGTTAGTTAAATCCGACATATTTGTTGTGATGTATTCCGAAGTGTTAGAACAACCACTATGGGTTAAGTATAACGTAAAGTGTCCTAATGGTACTGCAAGTAGAAGCGGCCTTGACTTCTTTACTTGTGATAGTATTAAAACTTCTGATAATAAAGATTATGTAAATAATGTCTACGACAAAGGTCATATGGCACCAGCGGCAGATTTTAATTGTGATAGAGTAATGATTACAAAAACATTTAGTTATCTGAATTGTTCTCTACAACAACAAGATTTAAATAGAACTACTTGGAGATTGTTAGAAGCTTACGAAAGAACCTTGTCATCAACAAATCCTAAAGTCGAAGTTGAAATAAAATGTATTTACAGTAAGACATCTATTAAATTACCTACAGGTGCTACGGTACCTGACGCTTATATTAAAACAATTAAGTATGGTAAAACAACTGAGGTTTATTATTTCAAAAATGAAAAACCATCATCGACTGACTTCAAAAAATATAAAATCAAGTAATGAAATTAGTTTTAACTGAATCTCAATTAATTAAATTATTAGAGGATATTGAACCCTCTCACACAGCTGTTGATAATATCTGTAAAGCGGAAAAGTTCTGTAAAGCACAGGGTAAAATCACATTTGGTCAATTAAGAGCAATTGTTGAGTCTGCTAAGAAAGAAAGATTACTTAAAGGTGTTGGTGAAGGTGGTTTTAAAGCATTAATTAGATTAATACCTTGGTTCTTACCTCAGGTCGCAATCATGGGGTTTGTTGGTTCATCAATGAGAGCTTTAAATAAAATATTTAGACCTACACTCACCGAAACACAAAGTTATAAGACATGGTGGGGTAAAGCAATAATGAAATCATTTAACCTAGCTGAAGGTGAGTTGAGTATTGAAGACCCGTTGTCAAGGATATTTTTCATATCCGATGGTTTAATGACTATGATGGATGACAAATACAAATTAAAGTTTGCTAACTATATTTCAGATTTAGCAGACTCTAAACCTGATGAGGAAGAAGTCCCTGACTTCTTTGTTGAGAATGAATTAAGAGATTGGGTAAACAATAAGTTCTTAATTGACCCACCTCTACCACCAAAAATATTAAAAAACGAAACCCCTAATTAACATAGGGGTTTTTTGTTATTTAAGAATTGTCTTAAATGTACCAGTATCGTCAATCTTCTTCATAACCTCATCAACGGTTTCTTCAACCCTATAGATACGATTACTATTCAAAGACATACTAATACAAGTATCACCCTCCATCTCTTCAACCGCCTCAATAAACATGGCGTTTAACATCAGAACTTTACCATCAGAGGTTAGTTTAATAAAATTGTTTGTCATCATTCTTCAGTTATATTTATTTCAAAATCACCAACACCAAGTTGTTCCATTTCAAAATTGACATCTTTCATTAATTGTTTTTTAAGAAATTCCATACCAATTTCAAAGTGACTCCAATCTGAAACATCATCAATTAAAATCTCAACCTTAATTGGTCTCTTCGTCTTTTCCAAACTCATCGTAACTTTCTATTTTATGTTCAACATAATAACGAATCTTTCTCATACTTTCTAAGAGTTCATTTCTTAGTTTATGAAATTCTTCATCTTTAATTTCTTCAAAACTTGAATAGTGTTCAAAACAATATTCAATACCTTCGTTATCCATTCTATATCGGACCATAGTCCAATCTTCGTATTCTTCTTCAGTCATAACAATTAGTTTACTTTACAAAAATAAATATTTTTTGGGAACTCGTCAAATACAAATTTGGTTACATCACATAACCACATAGTTAATTCGTAGTCAATTCCTTTATAATCTAACAATTTATACCACGCACCCTCACCCAATTCCCAACTTTCAATTCTACCTAGTTCTTTAAATTCTAATACATCCGAACCTTCAAAGGGTACGGTAGAAAGTACAACATCTACCGTATAATCACCTTCCGACAGTAAATCAAGAAATAAGTCAGCGCCTGCAACCATCTCCAACTCGTCAACACTACCTTCCCATTCAGGTAAATCAACGTACCAACGACCAACCTCTGTCTTATAAAATTTAAATGTTCTCATCGATTCTTGACCACCAATCTGATGGTGATTTAGGCATTGTTAATCCTCCAATATAATTCCCGTCACGAAGATGTTCCATTTCCTCACCCATCAAACTATCTGGTAAATAAAGTAGTGTTGGGTTTTTCTTTTGCACATCAACTTCAGGGTATCTTTCCTTGAACTTCAGTAAATTGAATGGTTGAGTAATGATGTGAAAACCTGATTTGGTTTTAACAAAAACCATCTCAGTACTTTTGTTCGCGTCAACTTGTAATTCGTTAATGTAGTTTCTCATTGAGACGTAGTAATCTGCGTGAGCAAAGGTATCTATAGAAACATCATCAACATCAATAATCCAACGTTTCTCCAAAGTTTTTAATTGACCAACGACAGAATCAAATAGATGTTGTTGTCTAAGGTTTCCGTCCTGTATTCTTTGTGCAAGAGCAACCATCATATTCAATGACACATCTTTATGATTTTGTTTCTGAACATGGATATAGGCACGAGCCTTAAACAACTCACAAAGTTGTTTAATCTCATCGTATCGTTTTTCCAAATACTCAACACTATTAACACAATAAGTCTTAATAGTCCTTACAGACTGGTGATTATCTCGTTCACCCTCAGGTTGGTCTTTCTTACGTTTGAAGACGTAGAGCATGTAGAAATCACCCTCGTTCTCAAAGTTAAGAAGTCCTTTTATAGTGTTTATGTTATCAATCATCTTCGTACTTATTAATGTTTCTATACGGACCATTTTCATTGTAGTGATGGAACTCCCAATCAATGTCACCAATCACTTCTTGGTTTCTATCAACCAATACTTTAATCGCTTCGTTAAACTTATCGGTGACGTATGGTTTAATAGGTTCTTGGTTTTGAATGTAAGCCATTACAGAATCAACACCTTCTTGTCCAAACTCTTGGATGTGTTCCACTACCCAATCAATATCTTCTGCAACAATGGTCATCATTTGTGCACAAGCATAATGAAAAAAATCATTTGCGTTCATACGTGTCTCAAATGAAGACTCGTGTAATTTTTTATATGCGTCTAATTTATCCATTTTAAATTTTTCCTAATAATTTCAAAAGCAAATATAATGAAAACCAACCATACATAAAACCAGTAAACGTAGGTGTTAGTGGTTTAACTTTACGTGGTTCAACCTTGATTACTTTGTCGGGGTCAATTTTTATTTTAGTCTTCATATCAAAGCTCATTTGTTGGTTTCAACCAAATACCTTTACCGAACATAATTTTCAAGATATCGGGATTTACAATTCTAATTCTTTCAAACAATTCCAAAGTTTTCAAAGTGTCATGTTTCATCATCTTGAAGACCTCATCACGGATTCTTTCTTGTGAAACAACTTTATCAAGTTTCTCAACAATACCGTCTATTAAACACGTTTCCCAAATTCTTGGTGAGATAGTAAAACCTTTGGTAATTGAAAACCTGAAAGCTCTTAACAATCTCAAAGGGTCATCCATCATAGTGACTTTTGAATCCAATGGTGTTAGAAGTATTTTATTCTCCAACGCCAACATACCTTCAAAGTAGTCAATAATCTCTCCGTCCTCATCTTTGGCAAGAGCATTTAATGTGAAGTCTCTACGTTCCAAATCATCATATAAGGTTCCTGGTACAATAATAGGTTGTCGGGTGTCAGGAACATACCCAACCTCTTTACGAGCCATTACGAAGTCTGCAACACCCTGATACTTGTGTCCTTTTGGAAACTTAGCTCTGATGGTAAAACAATCAGGTGTCACCAAAAACAACTCAAACCCTTCTTCTTTGAGATAGGATTCAAGAATATCAAACATATCGTGTGCCGAAGTAACATCTTTCAACAATCCGTCACTAGGTACCGCAACGTAGTCAATGTCCTTAGATTTCAACCCAAGAATCTCGTCTCTGACGCAACCACCAACTTCGTAAAATTTAAAATCATCCATATCACAAAGATACGTAAAATTTTTTAATAACCATAATATATCATCACATTATTTTCCCAATCAAAATTGTGATACAAGAAAACTAAGTTGAAGATTCCATATTCGTATTTCCAACTAGTAATGTAATTTTTGTCGGGGCTTGTTAGGTTGTAGGGTCTTTCGTCATCATTAAACGTATTGTTAACACCCCACTCTAAACCCATACTTCTAATATGCTCAATTAATCCATAGACACCCGACATTTCATCTTCAGTTATAGGTGTCTCTTTGTTTACCATAAACCCAGCACTTACCCCCTGTTCATTAAAAAATGGTTTCAATAATTTTTTATAGTAACTCCTAATATTATTGGTGTAATAGTTCAATATTTCTTCAACAAACTCTTTCTCGACTATATAGAAGTCGTGTTCATCTTGGAAATGTTTTTGGGTTTCCTCGTTCTGAAATACCGGCCTGTAAAACTCTTCGTTGAAGGTGTCGACATACTTACCGAGTTCGTAGTGTGTATTATACGCAACATCGTAAACACCAACATGACCTGGCATATCATATGGGTCATCACCCCATTCTTCATTCTTATATTCATACAACTCTTTTAATGTCATATTTTTAATGACATCATATTCACTCTTGGGTAAAGAACCCAAATAATTTCTATACCCCATACTTTATTTTTGCCAAGTGATTATCATTTTATCAGGACCGTGTTCTAACCATTCCATCTGATTATCCCACATCATTTTAATTGATGGTTCAGTAAGTTCACCATTTGGACATTGGATAACCAAAGGTAGTTTTCGTTTGTCCTCACTAATCCTTTGTAATTCTTTAATAAAATCGTCTATCGTTTTCATAATTTTCTTATTCCGTAACCAATAACTTCTTCATCTCTTATGATTGAACATATTTCAACTTTGAATAGTTTTCTGAGGGTTGGGTTAAACCATCTTTTAAACCATATGTTGTGAGATTCCATTATCTTGATTTATAAAGTACGGTTAATTTACCCCTACAATCACCATGACCAGGTAACCCTCTGTAATTTTTTCCCATGTAATTGTTATACTTCTCATCCATCTCACAGATGTAAGCTAATTTACCGTTGTAATAGATGCAAGCGAAACCGTACCAATCATTCTCAATTATAACGGTGTACGCTGATGTCATTGCTGAACCACCTATGCCTTGCCAACCACCTGAAGTATTACCCCAAGTTTGTTTAATCATATGGAAATTAATCTCTTTCCAATATCTATATTCTTCTTGGGTCATTTGGGTTGAGGTTTCTCTCTTAACGACCTTCTCATTCCAGAACTTAACCAATCTTTCTCTATCATCACCACTAGTTAGTTGTGGGAATGTGTTTGCCAAGTATTCATACTCTGAAATACTTTTCATTAAGTCCGACATATCGGACAATTCTATGTTTAACATCATTTTTTTAATTTAAGAGTATATTATTCTCAATCAGAACCTCATCATGTCCCAAACATTTCAACCACGTCTCTTTTGAAACAAAATTATTGGTTCCGAATATACTAGCATTCTCGGTACACCAATCACAAAGTTCGTCAAGGGTTTCAAATACCGGTGATTGTGGTGAACCTTCACTTGTGTTTTCCCACATTTGATACCCGTCACCAACAGGTGGTTCATACCCCACCCAATTTTCCGCTAGTTTTTCAATTTCATCACTGAACCAAATCTCACCATCACCATTACAACATTCACACAAACCATAAACACCAAGTTCTTTTGCTCGGGTTTCAACACAAATGCTACGGTTGATTGCGTCGTGTCCCATTCCTGTAATGTTCCATTTGTTAACCTCTTCAGGTGTTGGGAATGTTGGTTGTTCACATTCTACCCAAGTCCTGTCTTTATAAGGAACTGACGTGTCACATTTCTCCCAAACATTTTTCTCATCATTAAAGTGATACCAAGCATCCAATAAATCAGATAATCTACCCGCTCTAACCAACGCCTCAATCTCGCTCTCAGTGATGTTATTACTATGAGCATTTATATTATATCTAGCGTTCCCCCTATACGGATTTTCTCTGTAAACCGCATTGTCGAAAGCGTGCCATTCATCTTGGATTTTCTTTGTTTCAGGATTAAGACCTGTTTGGTCACACGCCTTACATTTTTGACTATGATAAGGGTTTATATACCCTTTCCATACTTGTTCTTTTGACCACTTAAAATTAAGTGGAACTCTTTTTAAAATTCTTCCCATAATGTTTTATTTTTCAATTAACATATTCGTGTTTGAAATCGGAACTCTCATAACAGGGATTGCTGAGTTTGTTTCATCACTTGTTTTTTTCATAATTTCATAATAACCCTCATAAATCTTCACGGTTGAGATGTTCATGAAATGTTCAATTATTTCACTTTTGAGTTTTTGACCTTCGTATAAGGTCACTGCCTTTGTTGTTGTATTAAATACTAAAGTTTGCATATCGTTTTATTTTGTTTATAGTGTAAGTAAAAATATTTTCTTTGTCCAACTCGACCTTAAGTAATTTCAATTCTTCTTCACGTTTTTTTTGTTCACCCCATTCAATTATTTGTTTTCTCTTGGTTTCACTCATCGTAACAGTAAATCCGGTGTCTTCACAATACTTTAGACCCCAATACGCTAATGTATAATAATCAACTTTGGCAAAACTTTTATCTTGACCAGCTTTAACTTGAAAGTTATCTATATCAGATAAGTCCATCCATATAATAACATCTTGAATTACTTGGAATGTAGCCATCCAAAATAAATCGGGGTTATTATATGGTCGTGGAACCTTAATGGTGAATCCGTACTTTTGATTTGGTATTTCAGCGTGAAACTCGGCACTAATACCATGCTCAATTACGTCTTTGGTAATGATTGAATCGAGGATTTTATTAAGGTAATTGGTTCTCTTGTCTTGAGCATGGGGGTAGTAAAATTCCTGACGACTAATTTCGTTTACATTTGAATAAAGAATTGTCTTACTATTTACTACCATACCACAAATGTACGGCAAATATTTGGTATAAAAAAACCCTCAGGTGAGGGTTTTAAATTATTTTCTTTTGTTTTCGTTGATTAGTTTCCAAACTTCCCAATTTATTATTGACTCGTTTTTAAAATCTGCGGCCATATCGTATAATTTGGCTATTTTTCTAATCATGTTGTTACCAACATAATTCATAATTTTGATTTCATGGTCGATAAATTTTTTAGGGTTTTTTTGATATTTCTGAACGTCGTTAACAAACTTATCAAAATATTTACCCTTTTTACCTTCAAACCCTATCATAACCTCCATAAAGTTAGTAGTTAATCTTCTTCTCATTCTTTCACCCATCCAATTACCAAAATTAATCGCAACAAGGTTTATAACCTCATCCGCAAGTTCTTCATCACTTTTACCCTCATAAGGAAAATCAAGTCTTTCAAAAAATCGTTTGATTTTGTCCGATTCTTTAATTAGGTCATTACGTAATGTTTCATACGTATACCCCCTCATTCTATTTAATCTTTCGTAGGTTCTTGTCGATGTTAAGAACTTATAGAATTGTTGTTTATCAATCTCACCAGCTTTAACTAATGCGGCAAACTCAGATGGTCTAACTAAACTTTCAATAGCATTTGCGTAGTAAATGTAATGAATAAATTCATTTACAGGTGTAATATTTCCAAAACCCTCACTTGACGCAGTTTCATATTTAACTCTTTTAGTTAAAGGTGTTGACCCAATTTTTCTATTGTCATAAAAATGTTTTAACTCGTGAGATATACTACCAATATATTCTAATTTATTAGTAATCATATCCTGAACTAAATCCTCGCCAGTAGTATCTGATTTAACAGCATATCTAAATGATATATTAAATGTCGCGGTTGTTAGTTTTTCAACCTTAAAGTCGTTATTTAACCTACTTTTTTCGCTAGTCGCCATACCAATCAAGTCTAACTTATCACTTACACCTTCAATATCGATTTCAAAATCAACTGTACTAAATGTTACATCACCAACTTTGAAATCACCTCTAAATTTTTTCTTAAAGTCTTTTAAATCACTAACGTCGTAATCTTTAGGTATAATCTTTAATATCTTTTCATAAATCTTAATAGCTGTATCAATCTGATTTTCAGGAACACCTAAGGCTTCATTAAATTCTTTTTTCATCTTTGGATTATTTATACATAAATACCTTAATAAAACTATTTAATAGTATGGAGTTAAAAATTAACGAGTCTAAGTTCAAAAAACTATTATACGATTACTTAGATAATCAAACCGAGTTTAGAAGAGCTCAAGAACATAGAACGGGTTACGGTTCTAATGTTAGAGAGTTCTTTATTGAAATGAATTTTGGCGAGGAGGACTACCCTGAATACGATTGGTTGTTCACTTATTATAAAACATCCAATGATTATGAAGATATTGTAGGTGTTGTTAGTCCATATAGTTCAAATGAATTTCCTTTAATTGAACACAATTCATACTTCTTTGACCCCATCTTAAAAATGTTCGGTAGTAAATCATCGGAACAATATATACTTGAGTGGTTGAACAACTATTTTGGTTGTGACGCAATCTCACTACACGGTGGTTAATTATCTTAACACATTGACATAGCCACCAATCACTTTCTTATAGTCAAAACCAACCGCACTAATTGTCATAACCCAATTGTAAATTCCTGCAGGAACTAATTGATAATTATAGGTACCATCCCAACCTTCAAGGTGGTTATTACTTTCAAAAATAATCTCACCCCATCTATTAATAACAACTAAATTATAATTGTAAGGGTCAAATCCTGAAGTTAACACTGGTGTCCAAAGATTATTATGTTCATCACCATCAGGTGTAAATGAGTTAGGAACATATATTAATTCTTCAGGACAATTTTCAACCGTAATCACAGTTTCCTGAATGTTAGATACACAACCATTTGAATAATGTTGAACCGATAACGTAAACATCCCTTCATTATCGAAACTAATATTAAAATTATCAGATTCATAGTCATTACTCATCCACGACCAAAGATTATAACCTGGTAAGTTGGATAAAGCACTAAACATTACATTAACCGAATCACCTTCACATATTTCATAGAAAGGATTGTAAGGTGTTATTGAATCAAGTATTGGTTGTGGATAAACAATAATATTAGTTGTTGTATCAAACAGACAATTACTTTGTGTGTAGGTATAAGTAATAATATTATCACCAACCGCATTTGGAGGGTAAAAATCATCACCATTCATACCATTTCCGTTGAATGTTCCTCCAACAGGTGAACCCTGTAAAGTCACAAACTCATCGTAAGAACAAAACGGACCAACCTGATTAATTGTTGGTAATACATTTAAAACAAAAAGGTCAACATCAACAGGTAAACTAGGACAGTTATTAATATCATACCCCGTTACTTGTACCCCACCAGGTATAAAACCGTTAAATCCAACCCAACTAACATTAATATTATCAGAACCTTGACCGCTTAATAAAGAACCGACTGATGACCACTGATAAGTATAACCTACCTGTGATGGTACTGAGTAAATTTCATTAACAGAATTATAACAAATAGTATCACTATAAATTATTGGTCCGATAACAGGAACACTTGGGTTAGTTAGTATTACATTACCTGACACGGTACATCCTGCGGCGTCACTAATTAAATAATCATAACTTCCGGCACAAAGATTTGTTAATGTAAAATTATTTGGTTGGTTATTCCATGAAATAGTTGTAACCCCATTTCCACCAACGGGTGTTACATTTATCACACCATCACAATCACCAAAACAAGTTGGGTTAAAGGTAAATACATTTGGTGTAGGTAAGTTTGGTGGACCTGGTACAACTAATACTGTGTCAGGACCAAACCCACCTTGTTGTTGATTACAGGTATTCCACCCCGCATTACATGTTGGGTAAACAAAGTGACAAGTGTATTGAGCACCTCCCGCAGGTGGTGTTACGTTAATAGTTGGTCCTGTACCTATTGGGTTAGGATTACCCACCTGATACCAAGTTAATGTTGGTGTTACTACAGGACCTGAAGGAACCCATCTGTAAGCATCATTATTAGCTACCCACTGTGTTGAGTTTCTACCAACAACGGTTATTGCAGCAGTACCTGTTTGATTATGTATACCTTGAACCGCAGTCCCATTCGCCCAATTACAAAATTGTTTTGATTGAATGTGGTTTTCAATATAGTTAGATGATTCATAAATCACAATATGGAAAGTTCCTAAAGTTTGAGTACAACCAAACATCGGCATGTTTATCCAACTAACTACTAATTTTCTACACGGAGCCGTCCCTTGAACTTGATATCTAATTTGACCTCCAACACCAGGATGCCAGTCTTGCCAAGGACCCATAATACAATTTTTGGGTATATTAAATCCTATGTTAGGAATTGCTGCAGATGTAAATGTTGTTGGTTGTCCCGCAGAGAAAGATATCCATCCATTTGAACCCACCCAAAACTGAGTATAAGTTTGACCAAAATAACAGAAGTTAAACCCTATTTGAAATGGTCCCTGTTGAGTATCGTCGCCCATGAATAACTGATTACCATTATTGGTTTGATTAACATAAGGTATGTTTATACAATTATAATTTGTTGTTTGGTTTGGGTTAACACCACCAGGTCCACACTGACTTAAGTCGGCTGTTAAGGTTGTAGTTCCGACCCCACATGGTAATATTTGGTCAGGACCTAATGACGGACAAAATTGTGAATAAGCAAAACTTGTTATAAACGTAAATAAAATTAAAAGACTCTTCATAAAAATAAGTATATAAGTAAACTTAAGGTTAGACGGACAATTAGCATTAAAGATGTCCTGGTTTTCAAAGAAAACAATATTTCTAATATTAAATATATTTATCAAATATGGAAAGGTCTAAATTAGAAAATGTAGGTAACACTCAACTATACTTCGTATTAAAGAGAGTTATAGAAGAATATGATGAACCGATAGATAGTGATTCTATTGAGGACAGCTCATTTTTAGATGTGTGTGAAACTTCATGTAAAATTGTTGGTATTGGTGGTCCATATTATATTGACTATAATTATATATTAGCAACTTTGTTACTTAACAAAGGTTTTGATTATAGTGGAAATAAAGTTTCAGGCGCAATAAAAAGACCTGATGTTGGTTTATTTTCGTTTGATATTGATGAGATTAGGGTTGAGACGGTTAGAACCACCTACACACACGAAATTTCTTCATATAGTAAATCGTTAGTATTCCCAACCGTTCAATCAATGCAAAATGATGGTAGTTTTGATTACTATGAAGGTACTGAAAGTGATAAAGATTATCTTGATGGTGAAACCACTGATATTAAATACGACCACAGGTCTTTACGACAAATTAAATAATGAACTATCAACGTATCTTTTCTTTAAGTAAAAAGTTATTACCTAACTATAAAAATTTGGGTAGTCCAACCGAAATATTTCAATCAATCATTAATAATGGTATGATTAAAAGCGTAATAGGTACTGATGCCAGATATATTAGTATAACAATCATGTTATTTAAAAAAGGATTGTCCGAAGAAGAAATTCATCGTTTATTTGAAGATGGTAGATTCACTTTTACCGTAACAACTATAAGTGAAAGAGACCCTGATGAAGACTGTCCTCAATGTGGTGGTGATGGTAAATACGATTGCGATTCTTGTGGTGGTGATGGTGAAATAACCTGTAATGATTGTGATGGTAATGGTGTGATTGACCAATATGATGATAGTGAACACGAATGTGAGTCATGCGTTGGTAGTGGTTATGTTAATTGTGACGATTGTGACGCAAACGGTCAGATACAATGTGAATATTGTGGTAGTATTGGTTCTATAGAAAAAACAGGTTATGATGAGATTGAGAACATAGTATTCCTTAGTGTTAATCAGAAATTAAAAGATTACTTTATAACTCACGATACACCACTTAAAATTAGTGATGAAGCCCTTAGTAAAATATTCGATGATGATTATACTGTTGCAACAGGTAAGTTTTATGAGCAGAGTAACGACTATTATGATGACTTCAATGTTGATGATAATATTGTCACCGAATTTGACGAACTATATTAATTCTCGTCTTCTTTTTTGAATGTGGTGAGATAGTATATTAAAAGTACCACAGTAGAAACAACCCCGACTAATTGAATAATACCTTCTATTTTAAAATCCATATTACCTATTTTTAAATTCGTAGTTTATTTCATCAATACAGATGTGTGGTAATATATTGGACACATTATTAGATATTGAGTCAATCATATTTTCCCAACTATACTCAGGTATACCATATCTATTACGTAATGTCTCCCAATCGCTCTTATCTTCAAACCCAACCATTAATTCAGTTACGTACATAGTAACGCTCACACTATATAAACAATCGTCCTCATTTGAATTTCGGACTGAGTCAACTTCAAGAATGAATTTAATTTTCCAATCAACATATTCATCAGCTTCAGAATACGGCATAAGGTATTCACCCTGATAAGTTGTTATGGTATTTAGGTATTTTTGTAAGGTGTTTTTAACGGTCTCCATCATTTTGGGTGAACCGCCAGTTCTTGTAAAATTAACCGTAATGTCTTCCTCATAATCATACCCAAGACTACGAATCGCTTGGTCAACCACGGCAGTTACTAATTTTTTAACCTTACCCATTCTACCGTCTTTAGCATCAATATCAACCTCAACGGTTATGTAACCAAACTTGGGTGCGTCGCCATTAGTAATGATGTCCCAACTATTTCTTGGCATACCATTAATTTCTCTAATAGTAAATTCAGGTAGGGTAAAATTATAGTTTTTGTGAAATCTTTCCACAAATTTAGGTAGGACTCTTTGAGTCACCTTCTCTATATCATTAGTATAAATATTATTACCCATATTATATAAATACTAAGGTAAGTAATATAATTAAACTAATCAACCAAAGGTTGTGATTGAGTGGTCTCCGAAATCGTCGTATTCGTCTGGCTGATACATAAATTTATTATTAAGATAAATTAAATACCCCCTATATAGAAAAATTACTTCACATTGTCAATATTTATTTAGAAATAAACACACATAATTAAAAAAAATGAAGTATTCAAAGGAATTGATTGAAAAAGCTGTCAAATCAAAAGGACATGTTTGGTTTGAGGACACAAACAACAAGGGTTATGACGTTAACATTGTTGGTGTAAGAAACTCCGCAACAGGAGATAAAGTTACTAATGTATTTGACGATACAATCACAGTATCGTTTAAAGAAAATGGTGAGTGGAAATACTATGAATGGTCATGTACTACAGACCCTGGTAAAAAAGCAATGTTGGAATACCATAACCCAAATGGTGTTGCAAGATTAGTAGAAGGACAATACAGAGGTTCTCACTCAATCGGGTTACACCAAGGTAAATATCCTGCTTTAAAACAAGCAAAAAACGTTAAAGTATATCGTGATAAAGATAAAGATATGCAATACGATGAGAACACAATCCAAGAAGGTATTTTTGGTATTAACATTCACAGAAGTTCTGCGACAGGTACATCAACTTATGTTGAGAATTGGAGTGAGGGTTGTCAAGTGTTTGCAAATGTTAAAGACTTTGACGCTTTTATGACAATTTGTAACAAAGCTAAAGACATTCATGGTAATTCGTTTACCTACACATTAATCGAATCTGCGGATATCGTATAATAAAAAACCCGAGTTAATCTCGGGTTAAGCCTTTTTAATAACTATCTAAAGAATAAATTGTTACATTAACACCAGTTTTGTTTATTATCATTTCTTCTAAATAATCATTAACACAATCTTGTATTTCATTTTCGACTTCCCATCCAAAATCTTCATCATTTAGCGCTTCACCTAATTGTAATACTTCACCTGTTGTGATTAAAGTAACATTAGCGTCAGGATTTTCAACTAAAACCTCAACATCAACATAATAAATTGCGTCATCACTACTATTAATTGATAAATTAAACGTAAAATTATAACTACCACAAGTCATACCACCTTCACCAATCTTGTGTGGGTTCTCAAGTATTAGTTCTTCAGTCATCTTCATCGCGTTTTCATAACCTAAAAACTCTCTAAGATGAGCGTAAACATTACTAATGTTGGTGCCATCAAGGTTACCTCGTTTAAATCCAAACAAATTAAGAAAGTTCTCATCAACACCAGGTCCGAATCGTTCCCAATACTTTTGAAACATCTTTTTATGTTGTAGGTTTTCTTGTATGGTTTTAACCTGTGATTCTGTTAGTACTAATTTCATACCTATAAATACTATTTGTATTGTTCAACGACTTCCATAACATCAGGTCGTTTTACAAACTCCAATACGTCGTCTTTTAATTGTTTAGTTGAACACCATCGGTTAAAGAACATTTCAGGAATGTTTTCACTTTCTTCTTCCCATGTATCAAAGTCATAACCATCTGGGGTTAAATCTTTCTCAACGTCAGCCCAACTTTGAGCTCTGTCAGAAGCGGTGTCAATAGAGTGAACACCTTCCGAATCTATAAGATAATCACCAACCTTTAAATAAGCGTGGATTAACACATCATCAATAATCTCTTCATCGTCGTCATACCTTGCCGCCAACACCAAATGGTATTTGACATCAACCTTAGGTAACATCTCTTTGAATACCCTGATTAGATACTTAGCGAAGTAGTGACAATGACCAAATTGATAATCATTACGTCCAAAATGTTTCTCACTCATACTAATAAATATAAGTGAGAAACAAATTACTTACCGAATCCGATATCTGTTTTAGGTTTTGCTGTTGGTCGTTTCTTCATACCATCAAGGTTCTCCATAGTTTCTTCAAAACTACGACCCATTACGATGGTTGATACAACAACTTCTTTAAGATGAGACAACGACATACCATTAGTTCGTTTAATCCACTCTTTGATGTTAATCTTTGCCAAGTCTTCATCATTCAATTTATGCTTGATGTAAGCCTCACGAATCTCATCATTAGGTAATTCAACTCGGTATCTACGGTCGAAACGTGATGGTCGGTTGGTGATACGTTCTTCCAATTTCTCTGGGTAGTTTGTTGTTGCAATATAAACAACATTCTCAATTTGTTTAACACCGTCCAAAATGTTCAACAAACGGCTAGTCTGACTTCTACTCTCACCAGCAATTGAATCAATATCCTCCAAGATAACAACCAATGGTCGGTTAGGTTCAATCTTACGGAACGTTGGAATGAACTTAGTGAATGATTCAACATCTTCCTCGTCTTTGATGTTAATCACAATACCATTCTTATCCATGATAAGTTTAGACAACAACTGAATGATACCTGACTTACCACAACCTGGTTCACCATACATCAAAATACCTCGTTTGTGAATGAAGTTGTATTTTTTATACACATCGACTCTGTTCCAAAAACTATCAATGTCCTCTAAGATGTCTGTAATCTCAGGTGAAGGTAAGTGATACAACTCATCAGTTTTGAATGGTTGTTTCTTCAATGTGTAATTTTGTAATTGGTGGTTCCAAACAATCTCGTAAATACCTGCAGGAACTTGGGGTGTTGTCACATAAGAAGGTGAGAACTCCTCATCTTTTAACATACTCCAACAAGTGGGAATATCAGAATCGACCTTATCATCTTCACTTTCAATCCTCATGTTCACGGGTAAGTCGTATGTTGCAACCTCATCATTATCCAATTCCTCGATAATTTTTTGGATGTCCTTAAAATTTTTCATGTGTAACTTTTTTACAATCATAAAAAAATAAAATCCATTTATCAAGTGGGTTCGTCGCTTATATTTAAAGAAAAAGATATGGCACACCCTATTATACATGCGAAAAGTTCAGCCAAAAAGTTCGGTGGAACATGGGAAGAATATATAGATATTCATAACTGGTTCGATGAAACCAAATCCTGGTATGGTCATTCAAATCACAGAATGTTTCGTCATCATTCAGAGGGTATTTTTGAAATGGAAAAGATATTCGGAAGTCACTTCACCAATAGTGATGGTAAAGTTGTTTATACTCGTTATGTTGGTGAGCAGCACGTAAAGGAAGATTGTTATAACCACATTCCTTCTGCAAAAGAATGGTTAATGGCGTTAGAATCTAAAGAAAGACCAATGTGGATGATGAGAACTTTAGAATTAAATGTAGATTAAAGTATTTATAATAAAAAAATTATGACACCAGTAGTTACAGAAGAACAATTAAAATCACTCAAATTATTTTCATATTACCTACAATCACATGGTATTAAAAAAGCTGAAATGCAAGTTTATGTTGAAGATTGTACGATTGGTTACATGCCAGATAATGCTTATGGTGATGGTGGTCACGCAGAACTATATGATGCGATAAGAGAAACTTTAGAAAATATTGTTGAGGCAAATGAACTACATTCTCAAGGTGATGATTGTGATAATAGAGGTAGTTTAAATTTTTTCATTAATTGTGTTGAAAGAACTTTAGAAGCTGAATATGATGAATATGTTACAGGGACAAACGAAATGTCGGATTCAAAATATATTGACGATGATGATTTAGATGGCGATGAGAAAGACGCTATTGAGAGTTTCTTAAATGAGATTAGTAAAACTGGCGATAAAGTATATTTTAATGGTGGTGGTGACTCAGGTGAAATTGATAGTAGAACCGACAATGGTATTGAGGTACCAACAGACGTATTAAATTTCTTATACTCTTGGTTAGAAAACTTCTATGGTGGTTGGGAAATTAATGAGGGTTCTCAGGGTAGTTTTGATTTTGACCCCAGTGAAAGAGCGGTATTCTTAAACTTTGGTGAGAACACTGAAGAAACCGTAAGTGCTGGCATTGACTTCCAAATCAAATTCTAATAAATAACAAAACCCCTCCGAAGAGGGGTTTTTCAGTCTGGCTAAAATGAGTAAGTTTCAAGGAAGTTTGCGTTTTGACGAGCGAATTTTGAATTTGGCAAATTTTGACTAAAGGACTGTACTATATCAAAATCGTATCATCAAGGTGCGAGCCTCTTATAGAATATGTACTGAAGTATGGATAACCATACGTCTACCCATTTTTCGCCGAGACCGGCTTTAGATTTGGGTGGTTGAGTTGTGAGCATCCAACTCATCTTGAAGTTCTTCAATTTGAGCTTCTAACGCTTTCACCATATCGTCTCTTTGTAAGATTCCGATTTCGGCAACCATCGTTACGGGTTCACTTTCTCTCCATCCTCTACTCGTCTTACCTTCCGTGCAATTTAGGCTACGTAGTTTTGTAACCATTGACTTTAACTCAGCCAATTTAAAGATTTTGTCATAGACGGGAGCGTTTGCTCTATGAATCCTTGTCTTCAAATCAACAAGTTGTTTAACACCTTCGTTAAACTTAGCCAACATTTCAGTTGGGTTGTAAGGTCGTGTAGTTCCTTCCTCAACAGAGTTGTAAGAACCAACTCTACTGAAGTACTCGGCATTTTCTTTGACGAGTTTGTTTTTCAGTTTCAATGCTTGTTTAATATTCATCTTTTTCTCTTTTAACTTCTATACAATTATAATAACAAAACTTAGAAAGTCAATTACCATATCTCATGAAATATCAATCTAAATTCACTACCACGTCTTTCGTTATATTCATCTTCAAGTTGTTTTCTAATCTGATTATTAAAAACTTCCCAATCCATAGCCTCCGCTTCAAACCCTAAAACATTGGCAATAGTTCTAATATCGTCACCAATACCTTCTAATGGAATTGGGTTACCATTGGTTAATATAATAATACTCTCTTGTACTTTTGGGTAATCAGTATACAAATAGAACATCCTGTAATCAGGGTGTCTCCTCATCTCAGGTCGTCTTTCGTATACCTCTTTTAAGAACGTTTCTACTCGTTTAGAATAAATCATAGGTAAATGTATATAAAATAAAAAAGGGAGTCAAACTCCCTTCTTAAATTAAATCATCTTTAAGATGATTTCAGTCTTACCGTCCCACTTTACAATTTGACTCTTTGGAATCCAAAACTCCATCTCGCCAATTTCCTCAACTCGTTTCATGTAGTCGTTACGGAAACGCTCTGCTTGACTACGGTCAGTGATGTAATCAATCTTCATGTGTTTAGCGCAAGTCTTACCCATCTTAGTAATCATTGAGAACTCATCAGTCAAAGTCTTACCACAACATACACAGATGTTACCACGTTTCTCAGTCATCTTACCTGCGAACTTCACTGCTTTAGGTGACACAGCCAACAACTTAGTGATGTCAAGAAGAACAGGGTTGAACTCAAGACCGTACGCCTCTTTCATTCCTTGACCAACTTTACGACCAACTTTCAAAGTCTCACCGATAAGGTTGATATTGAAGTTACGAGTCTTCTTTTGGTCTTCTTCTTTTTGGATTTGTTTCAAAGCTGCTGAAACTTGTTTGTCGGTCAATTTACCATACTTCTCAAGTTTAGCTTGTAATTCTTTAACGAAAGCATTCTCACCTTCGTAAGACTGAACTTTCTTCATGTCGTCAGTCAATTCAACCTGTTTTGCTTCAACAGGTGCTGAGAGGATTTTCTCTACAGCTGCGGATTGGTTGGGTGTCAATTGACCCCACTTATTAAGAGTTTCCTTCATCTTAAGGATGAATGAGTTGTTTCCTTGGTAGTTACGAACTTGGGTAGTGGTGTTGGTAGTTGTCATAATATCTCTGATTTTGTTATACAAAGATACTGCGAATATTTGACTTTACCAAATTTATTTTGGGTGGTTGAATGTAAATGTTACGTTGTCGTCATTTAAATATTTACTGTTGTCAGTAATAAAACGATACTTAATACCTTTTTCAATGTCCTCTGAGAATGGACTTGGTACCACATAACCTTCAGGGTTAACAACTAATCTGTTTGTCCCTTCTACGTTTCCGGCTTTATTGATTGTAATTTCAACATTAATCTTACCACCAGTCTTTTTAATCTTATCGACAGTAAAATTAACTTTCTTTTTGTCAGGACCCCAACCCATACTAATCCATCTTGGTTTACCAATCAATGATTTTTTAACATCATTTTTATTGAACTCTTCAACTCTTTCTTTTTTGATTTTGTCAAATGTTTTAACACCACGAACTAAAGCGTCCATCTCATTTCTGGTAACGTCATATACATTCGCTTGAAGACCTGAATTGTATCTCACAGGATTTGATTGTGATAAATGTTTTGATGTTGAGCTTGAGTAGTTATCACTAACTCTAAACCACTTATTGTCTTTAAATAAAAAGATTGGGTACCACGAATATGAACTAACGATGTAATGCCAGTCGTGATGATTATCAACGTCCCAGTAACCTTCTAAGTTTGAACCTTTGAATGGGATTTTGGCTGAACTATATTCGTAAGCAGTATTGTTTGGTGTCTTTCTTTGTTTGAAACTTCTGAAGTCTTTAAAACTTAATTTATCTAAGTTCTCGTAATCACCTTCAGGTCTGTAGTTTGCGGTGTAAACTTCGTAGTAAAATCTTGCATCAGTTGCTGGTCGACCAACAAACGGCATCATGGTTTTGATGAACTCTAATAACTTTGATTGTGTTGGGTATTCCGTTTTGTGTTTGTTCAAGTATTTGAATAAACGTACTTCTTTCTCAGACAACGGTTTGTCCACACCACCCTCAAGTTGTTCTTTTAATATTTGCAATATCAATTCCTTCATCAGTAATAAATATCGTGTAAACGAAAAAACCCCCACGATTAAGTGAGGGTCTTTTAATATTTTAAATATCTTATTTTAAGAATCTTAGTTTGTATAGTGTTGAGTTAATTAGTTCACAAACAGTGTCGATTTGATTTTGAAGATAGGAGTCTTTACAACAATCTCTTAACTCGGTCACTTTTTCACAAAGGTCTTTCAAATAGTTAACGGTTGTTGTAGTATCTTTGTAATCTTCTATAGGATATTGTTTATACCCTTTAAGGATTGTGTACTTACCTTGATATGACTCAATCAAACCATCAATAAGGTCACCAATACCATCGTAATAACCATTTAACGCAATATGTTCTGAGTAAGATTTAGTTTGTAAGTGTAATGTATGTACTTGCGTTCTTGAGTGAAGTAACAATGACATCATTTCGGTAAAATCTTTTTTACCACTATTGGCTTGTTCGGTTAAAAGACCTTTTTGTTTTACAGCCTCGAATAATTTTTCTTTTAATACTTTATTGTCCATGTTCAAACTTTTCATATAAATATCAAAAATCTACAAAACAGTGACCTTCTAATGAAAATAATTTAATTCTTGAGTCCATATCTTTTTTTAAATAGTGACGTAGAATCTTATCGGTATATTCTCTGAACTTATCTCTATTGAGGATTCTAACCTGAAACTCGTGAATATTAATCTTGAGTGATTTGTATGGTCTGTTGACATACCCCGTAATAACAAAACTAAGCCGGTTTGGGTTATGTGGTATTATAACCTCAACGGGCTTAGTTTCATGTATTTTTAAAGGATTACTTATCAAAGGTAAAGTTCTTTGTGTAGTTATCTTTATGTGAAATAATCAAATCATCTGTAGATAACTTACCATCAAAAAACTCTTTAATGGTTTCTCTAATTTCAGGAAACTCGTTCCAATAAATTGAACCTTCACTCTCTGGGCTATACACATTATCAACCAAATATTGGACAACCGTGTTATCCTCGGTAGTTAAGAATCCGTGAGCGTAACCTCTTGGGACTATTAAAGCCTCGCCAGGTGATACCACAAATTGTTGTACCTTTAAGTAGTCAGGTGACTCAGGTCTGATATCAACGATAAAGTCAATTATCATTCCGTGAATCACTTTTACTAACTTCGCCTGAGCAAACTCACCTAATTGAAAATGGAGTCCTCTAAACGTACCTTTTGTCGTGTTAACACTTATATTACTCTGTAACCAATTCTTTCCTAATAAATCTAAAGCAAGTGGTGCGAAGACTCCTCTGTGGTCAACAAAAACACCATTCTCTAATTTATATCCGATTTCCATCACGCACTAAGTTCTGTCGTCATAATCATTAAAGCCTCAGCCTTATCACGAGCGTTAGCGTATTGTTCTACTAACTTATCCATTTCTTCTGTGTGTTGTGGATGTTCTCCGATAGCAACTGGGTTTTTAGCGTAGACTTCTAATCTAGCAATCGCATCCATCATTTCCGAATGGTACTTGGCATTTAATGCCTTAATTAATCTGTTGTTTTCCATATTATATATTATTTAATTACTTTTTTTAACCAATCTTTGAGTTTAATTGTTTGTATTTCACCGAACTCTGTTCTGTATTTTGAACTATTTAACGAATATTTTCTGTCGTGCCCTAATCTATCCTCGACGTATTTGTATTTAACATCTTTACCCAAGATATCACTAACAATACTTACGATTTCATTATTGGTATAACTTTCTTCACTACCAATATTATATATTTGATTAAGTTTATCAGACTTTAATAATGTGTAAATAGCTCTTGAGTTATCGTCGGCATGAATCCATTCTCTAATTTGATTTCCATCACCATACACAGGAACTTCAACATTATTCTTAATCGATTGGGTAATCTTCGGCAGGAATTTTTCATGGTGTTGATTCTCACCATAGTTGTTACAAGTTCTGGTAATAAGATAAGGTAAACCGAATGTTCTGTTAGCTGAGATTACTAATAAATCTGCCGCAGCTTTGGTTGATGAATAATAAGAACTGGGGTGAAGTCCATCACCTTCTTGTGCAGTATGATTTGGTGACCATACAAAATCCGCCATATCACCATAAACCTCATCGGTTGAGATGTGTAGGAATTTCTTTAGTTTATCATTCTTTCGAGCAACTTCTAACAAGTTGAACGTCCCTTGTACGTTTGACTTAACAAATGGTAATCCGTCTTTGATTGAATTGTCGACATGGGACTCAGCCGCAAAGTTTACGATATAATCATACTCACCCAATTCTTCTGCGGTGATATCGCAAATATCTTTTTGTAAAAACTTAACTGACTTACGAATGTTGTTAGGATTCGCAGCATAAGTCATTTTATCAATTAATACAATCTCATCGTTTGTATTCTCATTCACGTAATTAATAAAGTGTGACCCAATAAACCCAAGTCCACCTGTAACGATAATTCTACACATAAAAAAACCTTTGTATAATAGTAATACAAAGGTCTTTAATTGTAAAATATTTGTTGGTTATTTACCTATAACAATCTCATCAAAATTTAATGAACCCATCCCTTTACTATCATCAACAAATTCATCATACATATATGACTTAGCCACGGACACTATACTTTGTTCACACTGAGCAATTTTAGATTCCATCCAATCTTCCAATTGTTCATTATCATCCATAGACTCCCACATTTTTTGTGCCATAATTGCGATAGTATATAATTGTTGTTTCGCCATATAAGAACCTTCTTTGTGTTCCTCATTCAAACCATTAACCAACTTCTCAAGTTGTTTTTCAGTTAATATAATATTTTTACTCATAGTTTTTTTTATATATAAATATTATGAAAACAAGAAAGGGAGACGTTTCCATCTCCCTTTGGGGCCGACCGAATTAACGGGGCTTCCACCACCTTGTTTTACTAAACAAGGAAAAACACACACACTACGAAAACTCAACACTGCTCGATACTCGGAGTCCGTCAACAATTTTATCAACGTGTCTCTTCCAATCAAACCATGCGGATTTCTCGTTCTTTTTGAAGTAATCTTCATCCGCAACTAAACCATCCCAGTTTAACGCCATCTCGATGAATTCTTCAGTATCTTGAAGTACTCCGTATTCGTCGACCACTCGACCTGAACGAATATACTTTAACAACTCCTCTTTGTTTGAATAATATTTGTTATTGTGGAAATTCCAACAGAACTTCCATCCACCACTTCTTTTACCTAAATGAATGTTAGCTTCATTTAAAAACTCATCCCAAGGATTTTGTTTATCCCAATCAAAATCACTGTTAACATCTTTAATAGTGGCAAAGTTACGACCTATTAAAGAAACATCAAACCAATCTAAACGACTTACACGGTCACACAATCTCTGATGTCTTTCCAACATTTCTTTGGACTTTGGAATCCTGTAATAATTTGTTCCCATATTATTTTAAAACTTTGTTGGTTATCGTGTCAATTAATAATTCTTGTTTCTGTGGTGAGTCAACAAAACTATCGTACACTCCTTTAACTTTCACTACCGCAACAATAAAGGAGATGACTAAAATAATCAATAATGTTTTTAATATTTTTTTCCAAAATTTTAACATCATATAGATTACTATTAAGATAGAAATTGCCCACCCGATTAATATACTATCCATACTTATTATTATTTAGTAACTAATGCTTCGATTTTACTTTTCATGTGGTCAGCTAACTCGTACTCGTTAGTTGAGGTGACGATGATTGAATCCTCCAAGAAACGGTATGGTACATTAATAAGGAAGTCGGTTCCGTTGAAGAATGTCAAATTGTTCTTCAATTCCAAACAACCCTGAACCATTTTCAAGAACAACTTGAATTGAACACCATCAACAAAGGTCTCATTCAAAAGGGTTCCAAACTTTTCGTTCTCGATACGGATTTTATATACTACTGTGTTCATATGTCTGATTATTTATACAAAGATACCACTATTTTTGGATTCTACCTAATCCTTCCACCAAATTTTTCAAATTTCTATCAGTTTTGATGTTGACTTTTTCAACTACAAACTCAAAGGTATCATCCTCAGGGTTATGAATGAATCCAACCTCAACACTGGTGTCGTTACCGTTATGGATTGTGAACTTACTAGTGTTTCGATAATCTCTATTAATATAGTTCCAAGGATATTGTTTAGCTAATTCTTGGTATGCACGATTGTTAAGATTCTTTCTTTCATCTTCTCTTTTTTGAGCCTCAAACTTATTGTTAATAAATTCGAGAATTTTCTTAGCAACAGTGGCCCCGTTCTTACAGTAACGACCCTCTTCATAATTAATGAAGGCTCTAACTTTATACCCCTCATTACGACTACCATACGAGTTTCTTGGTGATACGTAATGTTCTGATACATCAATTCTAAAACTACTTCTTGATGTGTTTTCAGGAAGTTCACCAGTGTAGATAATATCACATTCGTTGTAAGTTAACTCTAAACTTTCAACAGGGAATTGACTAACATAAACATTAAACTTCTCAACTCTTGGGTTTTTAACCAATTCAAAGTCCTTAGAAACTTTTTGCATGTGAGAGAAATACAAATCAAAAGCATCCTCTCTTTTCTTATGTTCCGCAGAACGACGGTTAATCGTTAGTAAAACGCGATTCTTTTCGTTCTCGTAACTCTTTTTGACTGTTTCTTTATTTGTTTTGGTAGGGGTCATAGTCTCTGTGTTTGTGAATACAAAGATATGAAAAATTATTTAATCTGCCGCATCACCTCACGATTAATATCTTTCTCCTTCAAACTTTCTCGCTTATCGTAAAGTTTTTTACCCTTACCTAAGACAATTTCCATCTTTAGTAATCCCCTCTCAGTACTAAAAATTTTATAGGGTACCAATGTCAAACCTTTTACCAGTTCTTTCTGTAGTTTGACCAACTCTCGTTTCTTCATTAAGAGTTTACGCTCTCGTAGTGGTTCGTGAGTGTAGGATTGTTTATACTCAGGAATGTTCATTCCCTTCACAAAAAGTTCACCATCGTTAAAGTAACAATACGCATCCACCAATGAGACTTTACTATCACGGATTGATTTCACCTCAGAACCCATCAGTTGAATCCCCACGGTAAAAGTATCCACGAAGAAATACTCGTGACTCACTTTACGGTTTACTATGTTGACGGATTTTTTCATACCACAAAGATAGGTAAAAAAAACAAAACCCCAAAAAGTTTTTACACTTTTGGGGTTTAAATAATTACCAACTTGTTGAAAGGGGTGTTGGGCTTTGGTATCACATAAATATACAATAATTTTAAAAAATTATTCTTCTGTTAAAATATTTTGTATTAATTTATATAATTGGTCGTTTTTATCTTCAAAAGGTAGGTTTTCTATGGAAAAATAACCACATTCAGTATGTTCATCACCATCTTCAGCATTTTCCAAATCAGGTACAATTTTACTATCACTCTCCAATAAGAACACATACATCAACCCTCGATGTTCACTACCATCACGATTTGTTCGATTAACAAAACCAATTAAACCTAATTTACCTGAAATTAAATGATTAGTCTCTTCTTTAAACTCTCGTCTTGCAGCATCAGCGGGTGATTCATTACCATCAATTTTACCTGCGGGTATAGACCAAACACCAGGTAGTTCGCCTTCGTTATTTCGTTTACATAATAAAACTTCGTCACCTACTTTAACTAAGACACCGACATATCTCTTAACAATCTTCATTTTATGAGTTTCTTTATATTTATGTTTATATGATAATAAGTATTAACAAGAATAAATTCAAGGTCAAAGTTATGATTTCACCTCGTGATACCCAAAAAGGTATGATGGGTCGTAAGTTTGACTCAACTTTTAACGGAATGTTATTCTTAATGGATGGTAATGAACAATGTTTTTGGATGAAAAATTGTATTATACCATTAGATATTATCATGATTGACGGTAACACTATCACAGAAATACATCATAGTTGCCCACCATGTACTACAGATGAATGTGATAATTATTGTGGTGAAGGTGACGTAGTATTAGAACTACCTTCAGGTACCTGTAAAAAATTAGGGTTTCAAATCGGTGATGAGGTTATATTTTAACCCTCACCATTAATCTTCTCTTGTAATTTTTTAACTAATTCACTTTGAATCATCTTTGTGAACTTCACATAAGGTGTATCATCAGACTCAGGGTCATATTTGTATTTACCTGCCGGTGGTCTTTTACTTCTACCCAAATAACTTAAACCTGAAATGTTTGTGATACATTTGTGTCCACCTGAGTTTGATTGAATCAAATCCCAAGCGTTTACTGTAACATTATCCAAGTCTTCCATCTCTTCAGGTGTAAGGTCAGTGAATGGTTTTTCCATCATCTCACCAATCTGAGTTAAGATGTCACGACCATTTTCCATAGTCTTAAAGTTTTTACCGTATAGTGCAACGAAATCTTTAAATGTGAAACCAACTGACTCCGGTCCGAAATCTTTACCTGACTCTGAAATCCATTTAATAGTCGATAAAGGAATTTGTCTTTCTTTTAATTGGTCTTCCCATTTTGCAAGAACCTCTTGAGCAATCTCACCTAAGTTAACACCTTTTAATTCACGTTCTTTTTTGAATGGGTTACAAGAAGCTTGTACTAAACCTAAAGGCCAAGCAATTACTAAGAAGTCAGCTTCAGGGTTATTCTTGAATGGTGTGTATCTGTCATAAGAACCTGGTTTCATCATAGAACCACCACCATACTGAACAATAACATTACCTTGGACATTCACATTGGGGTGATTTTTCATTTGTTCAATATAACCCTCTCTGTTCTTCTGTAATTGTTCGATTGGGGCATAACCCTTCTCGTTCATAATACGTTTGATATTCATCACCAAATTAAGTAATGATGGTGAAGTTTCCATAACCAACTCTTCTAAGAAACCTGGTTTGTTTTTAAACGCTAATAATAATTTGTTGGCAACCAAACCTAAGGCTTGTTTGTTCTTAGCCGCTGGTGAGTTTTTGTCTAACTTAAATAAGTAATTGATTACTTGGTCAACACTAACTTCATTTGCCGCGTAGTTAGCTGAGTCAACCATAGATATTAATTGGATGTCTTCAGGTGAAAACAATTCTTTTGGTGATACCACTTGTGAAATAGTTTCAACGTTTGAACGTGAGTGTCTGAATGATGTTGATTTAGTATCTTCAGCACCGGCTTGTCTATCGTGGTGGTCAGTATGTATAACAAACATTGGTTTACCATGAGCAAAGTCGACTAATACAGGCATCGTATCACCCTGAGCATCATTCTTTTTAACCGCAAACTCCTTATCTCCGTATTGAATGATGTGAGCCCCGACGACTTTAATTCCGTTGTTCTCCAAATACTTCTTCATGGCAATTGCCGTTGTTACACCATCTAAATCTTGGTGAAAATATATTTCAGCCTTAGGATATCTTTCAGCAATTTTTTTAATATCTCTTAAACCACTTTCTTTTAATAATTTTTTCATCTTACTTACCTAATAATGAACCGATTAATGAAGAAAACGCATCTCCACCAACTTTATTTGTAACCACTTGTTTTGTAATATCAGAACCTGATTCTGATGGTGGTGGTGGTACCTCACCCATTTCTTCACTCCATGTTTGTTGAGCTTCAGGTGTTTGTGAATATTGATTCCATTGTTCTTCAGCGTTTGGTACTTGTTGTACCAATTCATCAGGACCAACAAAATTAGCAATACCTAACCAATCTAAAAATCCGAGATATGTTTTAGTACGTCTCATTAATGAACGAGTAGCCGGATTACCGCCAAATATTCTTGGGACACCAGCCGATAATTTTTGACCTAAAGTAGCGTCAGATTTCATATAACCTAACCAAGAATTTCTAACACCTTTATGACCTCTGAACATTTTTCCTTGTTCTTTAGCCAATTGTTTTAATAGTTGTTCTTTTTCAGCCGCACTCAATGCTTTTTCAGTATTAACTAATTTACCACCTTTTGTAACTTTAGACGGTAACGTAATTTCTTTACTGGCTTTAGTGAAAATACCTACAAATTCTTCAACGGCTCTAACTAATGGTGTTCCAATTCCAGGTACTTTACCCACCGCATTTTTTAAAACCGTCATTAATTTACTACCCCAACTTGGAGCTTTTTCAACCATCTTAGCAACAGGTCCACCAGCAGCTTTAGCCGTCTTTGCAATTTTAACCGCATCACCCGCAGCAACCGCACTTCTAAACGCTTTAGTTGCTGCACCACCTGTTTTCATAACACCAACAACAGGTTTTGCAATAATATCACCAACATAAGGGATAACTGAAACCCAAGATAATACCGCAAATAGTTTATCACCTTGTCTCCAATAACTGATGCCATTAACTAAGTCGACAACACCTGTTGGGTCAAAGATACCTACAATATCACCAACTGTGTTATACCACTTACTTTCATTTAATGTTTTGGCTTTTTCGGGATATATGGTTTTTAACATTTCAACAACAATAATCTTGTCATTCTTACTTAAACCATTCCACTTCTCATCTATGATTTTACTATATTCTTCGTTATAAATCTCTAGAATTCTATCTTTAACTTGAGATTCTGTTAATCGTTTACTGGTCATGATATTATTTTTAATATAAATATCATAAAAACAAAAAAGAGGACTTTATTTGTCCTCTTCCGCGAATTCAATCTTCACTTGTTTCTTTTCATCCACAAAATGTTGGACTCGAGCTCTTGCGATTTCCGCATAATTTGGTGATAATTCAATACCCAACCATCGTCTATCTAAGGTTTCCGCGGCAACCAAACTAGTACCCGAACCCGCAAATGGGTCAAGGACAACATCATTCTTATATGTCAAAATTTTGATTGCTTTGGTTGGGATATCCATTGAGAAGGTCGCTTTAGTTAAACTCTTAGTGTCTGCGAAATAATTCCATTGCCCAAACACCAAATCAATGAATTCTCGTTTCTGTGTTTCGGTATAAAAAGTTTTGTTTCTCATGTTACCGTTCTTATCCTCAACCTCACCAAGTTCACCAACCCACTCAGGAGTTCCTTTAACTTTCTTAATGTGATTCTTTTTGTAAGCCAACACAACACATTCTTTCGGGTTATAGATATATGGTGCTGATGGACTCATCCAAGAACCCCAAGCCGTTGTACGACTTCTATGTGGAGATTCTTCTTCAAGGTCGACAATCCCAAAGAACTTATAACCAATCTTCTTCATAATTTGCCAAACCTCACTAACGATGAATACACGACCACCTTTAGCTTGTCTGTTAATTTCGTATGGAATGTTTAAAGCGATACGTCCATCATCTTTAAGAACTCTAAAGGCTTCACTCATCCATTTCTCAGTAAACTCAAAGTATTCTTCCACCAACATGTCATCTTCATGAACATCATAAGCAATTCCAACTCCGTATGGTGGTGAGGTAACAATAAGGTCAACACTTCCCTCAGGGAGAGTTTTCATAACCTCAATACAATCCCCATTAATAATCTTACCAGTCTCTATCATAAAATATTTTTAAAAAGTATAGGTGTTTTTTTACTTATATTCAACCATACTGTAAGCATCACAATCAACTTTTTTAGTTGTTTTACAACTTGTTAAGGACATGATTAATAGTATACCAAACACCAATGTTAATACTACAATTGAAATTGAAGCGATTTTATATGAAAACTTCACTTGTTGTTCGGATTTTCCTTGCCAATCATTCCTATTCCAATCCATCTCCCTCCAATTTAGTGATGTGATGTTGGAGGTACCAAAGAGCTTTCTTTAAGTCCTCCAATTCTTTTTCTTTATTCTTCTTTCCGGCTCTTGAAATATATTTAACCGTATTACCTAATGAGAAACCTAAACCCCAAGCGTCAATAACTTTAATTGCTTCGTAAGGGTTATTTTCTCCACCATAATGTTGAGGGTGATTAACTTGTTCTACTTTTGGTGTCGGGCACATACAAAGTACGTTAGCCCCACATACACATTCTTTTTTCATATTAATCATTATAAATTGAACCGTTTTTATCATTTTCGAATTCTATCTCAGTAGATTCAATGTTAGCCTTAGATTCCATCATTTCTTCTGTTAATTCGTAATCATCCTCATCCCTATATTCTTTTAAAAGTTCTTCAGGTTTTAACATCCCATTAAATTTTGATGCAATGTCATCAAACTTCTTAATATCGACATTAGTGTACATATTACGATGAGCAACTGATAACTCATCTGCCATGTCTAAACTTCTAATAATTTCTCTAATTATTTCATATGGGTTAGCGTTTGATGCAGGTCTTCTATCTTCTAAATACCCTTTCCATTCTTTAGCGGTGTCTCTTGGGACTCTGATTGACGCCCCTCTATCCGCTACACCCCAACTAAACTTATCTATCGATTGTGTTTCATGTTTACCAGTTAATCTCATGTCATTGTCAGAACCGTAAACTTCAATGTGAGTATCTTTTCTAGTTTCAAAAGCTTGGAAGATTGCTTTAAAGTATTCTTCACCACCCTTTTCTCTCATCTTTTCAGTTGAGAAATTAGTATGTAAACCTGAACCATTCCAATCTGTATGTTTACCTAATGGTTTTGGGTGGTATTCGATGTGGTACCCATATTGTTCGGATAATTTTTCCATAAAATATCTCGCCATCCATAGGTCGTCACCAGCTTTTTTAGAACCTTTAGAAAATACTTGATATTCCCACTGACCTAAAGCAACCTCAGCATTAACACCGGTAATCGTTATCCCATAAGATAAACACACCTCTAAATGTTCTTCTACTAAGTCTCTACCAACAACACTTGAGCCAACACCACAATAGAATTTACCTTGAGGTTCTGAATTAAATGTGTGACCTAAAATGTTACCCCGTTTACTTTCCTTAATAAAATATTCTTGCTCAAAACCAAACCAAATGTCTGAATCACTTTCAATATCTGCTCTACGATTTGATGAGTGTGGTGTTCCATCAGGATTCATTACTTCACAAAAAACATAAATCTTATCTAATTTGTCGTTTTTATAAAGTCTAACAGGTTCTAAAATACAATCAGAATCGTGACCTTCTGCTTGTTGTGTTGATGAACCATCAAAATTCCACTTTGGTATATTTGCAAATAACGGTTTATCATTATCAAACAAAAGACGATTATCAACAACTTTAATTTTACTCCTTAGGTTAGGTTCTGGTGTATAACCATCTAACCAAACATATTCTAACTTTACCATAATTTTGAAATATAATATTTACCGATTTTAATTGACTTTACTTTCCCTATTCTTTGTGAAAATCTTGGTCTAGTTGTGACGTTAATTCCACACTTTTCACCAAATTTGATATATGAGTTATAGTCGTTATTACCAACGACAATATGATAACCACCTATTGTAATTATCCTTTGGGTTCCAATCCCATCTACCTTATATTTTTTGTGATTTAACCACGTAATACCCTTCCGATAATGGGCTCTCTTCGATTTGGTCATCTTCTATTAATTCATTTAAAATTTTCTGTGTTTCTTCATCAGTTTCTTTCAAAATGTATTTTGAAATGTAAGAGATGTGTACAGGTTGTCTTAGTTTAGACATTAAGAGTTTGTTCTGATTTGGTGTCATTGTATTCTTTGATTTTGTTTTTAATTTCATCGTCTGTCATACCTTTTTCATGCCACCTGTAAACTTCTGTCGCTAGATTATCCATGAAAATAAACGCATCGGCTTTAAACAACTTCTCTAATGATTGTTTACCATTTAGGTAACTCTCAATCACTCTTGTATCCACAAATCTTTTATTAAATCCCATTAGTCAAATAATTTAGTTTCCCTTGTTATGATTTTTTTCTGTTGATTGATAAACGCTAATACCTTTCTCTTGAATAATGGTAGTAGTGTTTCGTCAATCGGGAAAACGTCTTTACACACCATTTCAAAGATTGGGTACTTATCTTCACCATCCTTTTCATATGTTTTAGAAAAATTAACTAATAGTTCTGGGATTGTCAAATCATTTCTCAAACCATTATAAATTAATTTTGTGGTCGTTCTATGTTGATTAACACTCTTATAAACTCTTTTAGTTGTGTATTTCCAAATATACACTTCATCTTCTCTTTGGTAATAAAAGAACCCACTCTTACTTCGTAAATTATTCTTATTTCTTTTTGGGATGATGTCTATGGAATCAAACGCAATGGTCCATACTGATTTAGCGAACTGGAAGTAATCGTATAGTTGTGGTTGGCTGTTTTTAAGAATTTGGTGGTACTCAACAATCTCTTCCTCTGTTAAAACTGGTATATCTTTAACTTTTAAATCAGTTAACAATAATTCATCATCATTTGTTAAGAACTTCTTCTCAGTATATAAAATCTTATTCTGATTGATTAGTGTTTGAATATTACCCAAATGTAAAGACAATTCAATAAACATAGGATAAACTTCCATAGATTCCAAATGCTTATTTAGCTTTTGAAAATAATCTAATAAGATGTATTGTTTTTGTTCGGCATCTAATATACCATCAAACAACCAATCGGTGTCCATTAAAAACTCAACCTTTTTATTTTTTCTTTTCTTTTCCATTCTTATTAGAAATATAAAAAGGTTTATTGAATTATGTAGTCTTACTCGACTCTCATCACATAATAAAGTACTCCGTCCTCACCTCTGACAGAATCATAACTTCCGTCGTAACTATTCATAATACCCCAACCATCGTCGGCAACTAAACCTTTGGCTAATTCTGTCTCATCAACGAAATTTTTTAACTCCATACCATACTCTCTAATATATTGGATGGGGTCTCTTTTAACTTGATACACCAGTTCTTCAACTTTGTTATCAACCATTTCTTGAGTAACTTCGTCAGGTGTGATTTCATCCTTCTCTGACTCTAAATCATCTATTAGGTTTTGGAAGTCATCATACAACTCATCGTAGTCTTCGGCTTCAGTATCTAACTCTCGTTGTTGACGTTCATAATCTTCAATCTCAGATTCAATTTCACTAATTCTTCTTTCTTGTTCAGATGTTAATTGATAATCGTCTCTATCAAAATACACTTCAGGATTATCCCATACATCACTTTCGTAAAAGTCTTGGAAATAATCAGCAACCTCGTCTGTATCAACGTATTCATCAATATAACCTTCTCTAAAACCATCTAAACCAATATCCTGAATATAATCTTCTGCGTATCGTAATGCCGCTACATCCATCTCTTCTTCATCACCAACCGCGTAACCACCATCTTGACCTAAAACTTCAAAAGTTTGTAGACCATAGTGGGGATAAGGTTGTGGAACGGCATCATACACATCAGCTTCTTCATCGTCAATGGTTCCTTCTTCAACCAAATACTTAAATAATGCGTTAGCCTTTAACCCAACATCATCAGCATTTTCAATACTCCATTCTTCGTTTGCTCGTCTAACATCTGCTTCGGCTCTTTTCTTTCTTAAAATCTCAGCATCAATCTTTCTTTGTAAAGGAGTATTAGTCTTACTAATATAACCTCTAACTTGTGTATCACCTAAATCACTAATGTTTGTACTATTAATATTTAAACTACCATTGATGTTTGCAACATTACCAAGTGAATCCGTTGGTGTGTTTGATAAGTTAACATCACCATCAATCCATAAAGGTTTGCCTTCAAATCTTGGTAAACGAGTAATCCCTTTTCCGTGATAACCAGAAAGTTTCATCAGTTCCATATATTCATTCGCACCAATCTTATAATAATCACCTTCGGTTTGTTCAACCAATCGTTTAATTAGATTACGGAACTCACTCTCATTAAGTCTCACTTTACGTTTCATATTTATAAATACTCGACAAATATAATAATTTTAAATAGATTGTTGACATTTAATCCGTTGGGGGTAATATTTATAAGTAAATAAACAAACTAATTTATTTAATCATGGGATGCGGTTGCAAAAACAAAGGTAATCAAACTACACAATCAGTTTCATCTGCTCAACCTAGTAGCCAACAAACCTTGGCTCAAGTTCAGGCACAACAAACAAACAATACTTCAATTCAAGAATCTATTCGTAAAGTTGTTGAGAAATATTACAATAAGAAGTAATTAACTGAGTCAGTTTGAAAATTAATTGGAAGGTGGTATGTTTTACCACCTTTTTCTATTTATATATCCATATTTTTTTGGTATATATTCTAAAAACATTAGTATAAGTATGAATTTTATTAATCTGAATTCTAATAGAGGTATTGTAAATCTCTTCGCTGATTATATCTTAAAACACATAAATAAAGACAACGAGTTTGACACCGTAATTGAGGTTACTGATTCAGGTAAGTTCTTTGTAATTAACGGTCTTACAAACAGGAAAGAACTTCTTGATATGAACGATATCAAAATAAAGTTCTCAACCGAATATTCTACACTTCTAAATGATTTTGGTTATACCAACATCAATGTAATTGATTTAATCTCTTATGATGTTGAATTGGAAAAGAAAGAGGACATGTGGTTAAAGTTCTATAATAGTGAAAGAATCATTTACCCTCAGGACCTTATCGACACAGTTTCTAAGGACTTAACTAATATTAAGTATCACTCAGTATCATCTGAGTTGGTTGTTGAGTTAGATTACTCGGAAAACACTTTACAGACTGAGTTTTGTAAGTTTGTTCCAATGACAATAACCTCAGAGTTTCCTCACGGACATAGTTTGAGTATGGGTAGGTCAGTACTATATTATAGTGAATACATCTGTAACCACTTAGAGTCAAGTTTAAGAACTGGTGACATAGTATTTAAGTTCAGTACTAAGATGAATGATAATGATGATTACGATATTTCAATCACAACTGATTCAATGTACAAAGACTCTGACATCACATCAGTAATTTTAGATGTGTTTGATTTCAACCTTACAAAGTTCACAAATGAAATAAAGGGTTACGATATTATTAAAGACATCACTAACCCTTTTGATAGTAAACCGTGGTTGATTAAAGATAAATCAAGAGATATTTTTATTGTTTAAACTCGTTTAGAGTAAGAGACAATCTGATAGAAGTCCTTTTTCTGTGTACAATAGTCTCGGACCAATTCAAGTAAATTCTTGAACATGAAAGCTTCCGGTGTTTGTTTTTCACAACGAATAAATAATTCAATCATACCTGAAACAAATTCAATCGAGAACGCACCTAAGTTGTCTAAGTCTTGATACTTATCACTGAAGTAGTCAGTAAACATCAACTCATAATTATTTCTTTCCTCAACAGAGCTAAATGGTTCTAACCTGTCGTATAGTTCTAACCACTCCATAATGAAGTTGGTTACATTGTTTGGTGCATGTTCATATTTTAACAATAGGTCGACAATCCAATGAGTGTGTGATGGTGCTCGTAGTCTAGAGTTTGGTGTTCGGTATTTGACTATATAATCTAACTCAGGATTACCGCCTCGGCTCCCTTGGTAGATTGCTATATAACCACCGTTATCCATTTCCCATGACTTGAGTGGTTCGTGTTTTATTCCTTTTTTAGTGTAAGATAGATTCATAGTATTATTATAAAATAAAAAAAGGACACTAACAAGTGCCCTTTTAAAAAATCAATAAAAAACTTAGATTATTTTTCCAAATGCTCTTTAATTATACCCACACCATCTTCAATAGACTCAAAATCTCTATCAGGTGCAAATAAATGAGTCTTTGGTTCGTGTTCAGGCGATTCAATAATCATGAAAGCCGGTACGTAATCATTCTCCGTAACCTCAACAAAAAGGTCATATTCTTCTTCGTGTTCGTTAATATCTCTTTCAACGAACTCAAGGTTAGATTCTTTAAGTTGTTCTTTCATCTGTTCACAATAGGGACATCCCTTCATTGTAAACAACACAACCAACTTATCCATTTAACAAATCTTGAGCAAATTCTTTTAATTGTGATTCACCTAAAACTCCTGACCTGGTAAATGATTCTTCACCACCGTTAAATCCTTTAACTGTCGGGATTGCTCTGATACCCAAAGTAGCCGCCAAATTTCTATTTTCCTCAACATTTAAAGTGTACATTTTAACACCACTTTCAGATTCGTTTACCTCGCTAGCGACTCTTTCAAATACAGGTTTCATCATTCGACAAGGCCCACACCAAGGAGCCCAAAAGTCTACGATAAGTTTCTCACCATTGTTAATTTTTTCTTGTAAAAGGTCTTCTGTAATTTCCATAATTTATTTTATTTTTTTAAGTTCATTTGTTGTATAATCAACAATATCTTGTTTGTTGTTCGTACTTAATATAAATACATCTCCCTTATCATTAAGATACAAACAAATACCCGTAGAGTCAAATTCTTTTAATATTTTTTCATCGTGTTTAACACCTTCTTCATCAATTAATCTTTCATACCAAATGGTATGGTATCTATTACCCAACATTCGGTCGTAAACAACTTGGTTGAGTGGTGGTTTAATATGGGTAACCGAAGGGTAAGACCCAAATTTATTCATAAAATATATTAAACAATGTTCTGGTACCATATTACATAAAAGGTAAATCATCACCGTCTAGTTGTAAATATTCATTTACATTTACTTCTTCACCCCACTTTAACGAAGCATATTTTCTCGGGTATTCTTCACCCAAATAATAACCTAGTGTAGGTTCACCAACAACCATCTTGGTATGAATTTGTTTTTTGTTATGTTCTAAAACACCTTCAGGTAAATCAAATATTTTGTTGTTAACCAATTTCTGTACTCGTTCATCTAAAATGTTGAGGTACGAATCCCACATGTCCTCCAATCTACTATTAAATCTACCCAAACTCTGAACCCTCTTTAATTCAAATATCTTTTCACCGTCGTGTCTGATTTGGTATTCAATAGTGGCTCTTTCTTTACCATTAACATCCCCCAATCTAAGTGAAATGATAACTGAAGACTCTCGTTTGATATATGTCTTAACACAATTGGACTGGTGGGCGGACTCAGCATTGTACTGACCACTATTCAAAAGTAATACCGGATGAGCAACCTCATCAATACCTAAAATAACTCTCTCAACTTCTTCTTTGAACTTTTGAGGGTAAATCCTGTGGAATGTTCCTTTATTTAGGTAATCAATCTTTTCAGACCAGTCTATATGTTCTTGTAAGAACGAGTCGTAATTATTAGACTTCCATTTAACATTTTCAATGTCTCGTAGTCTAGTGTAAAACCTAAAGTGGTCATTGAACGTTGATTGTGCAATATCACCTGATATAACTAACTTGAGGATTTCAAACGCGTTTTTGCGTTCCACAGGTCTTTCTTGTAATATTTTAATTCTATCAGGATTAATACTATAGGTGATGTGCCCTAAATTATGGTCGATAATACTTTTAATTGTATTATCATCCAATGATAAAACAAACTTCTCACCAAAAACATTTTGGACATCAAATAACCCTGTTAAGTTAGTTGTTGTGGTGGTATGTAAAATTCGTTTGAGTTTATCACCTTTAAGACCATTGAGTTTCATGTAGGCATCAATGTACTTGAAGTTGGTTTTCTTTAAATGTTTTTTGGTAACGGCAGGAAACGAAGTTCTAAATATTTTCCAATTGTTAGAGTACTTAATACCATTATGGTCCAAGTACAACTTATACATTAACTCATCAGAGGTTAAATTAGTCTCCAACGTCTTAATCGGTAAATGACTAAAGAATGTTTGGATAACCTCATTAACAAATTGTGACAGGTTTTCAGGGTCTTTGGTGGAGATTCTACCTTCAGGTATAAAATAAGAGTGTAGAGCACTTCTGAGGTGAGCTTTCACACCATTCATAGGTTCACCATAAAAGGTGTTCTTAACCATCTTCTTAGAACACTTTCTTTTCTTGTGGTAATTGGTCATGTGACCATAATAAACCGAACCTTCCTTTTCATTAAACCCAACGTATCTCATACCGGTATGTTTAACAAAATAAGGTTTACCAACTCTTCTGTTATTTGAGTAATTAAAAACCTTTAAAGCGGTCTTACCTTCAAATCTTTCAATAACAACAATAACCCTTTCGTACATCACAGACGCTAATGGATTACCATAATTTTTAAGAAAGGTCTCCTCGTCTTTTTTCTCGTGGTCTAAGGTAAACTTACGGTATTTTGGGTGGTATTCTCTATGTTCCCCCATTATATCAATAATATCACCAAATAATTCATCTTTATTTAAATCAATATTCATTCTAACCACAACAGGATTAAAAACATTGGTGTCTTTATGAAACCCGGTGTAATGACGCTCAAATACCCTCTTATATAACGTTTCCCTCATAATATAAATTTAAGTAAAAAAAGGGGGAGTCTCAATACTCCCCCAGTGTGATTAACACAACTCTTCAGCTAGTTCCCAAAGTTTAGTATTCACTTGGTTCACCGCCATGATGTTTTTCAATCCACGTAGACCAGTCTTACGACCACGAGCCGATGTGTATTCAACACCTCCACGAACAAACTTCTCTTGTACCACGTTGAAGACATTCCACAAAGAGTTCTCCTTATCTTCTTCACGGACAGGGTTAAGGATAGACATCACGTCAAGTGAAGATGGTACCGAACCTGCTTTCCAACGAATGTCAACCGCCTTCTCGATGAAGTTGATTCGTTCAAGTTCAGTCAACTCACGACCCATCATACGGTCAACAGACCCTTGAATCTTAGGTAGTCGACCTGCGAAACTCTCAGTCAATCGTTTCACATCATCCAAGTCAAATCGGCTGTGACGAATGTTAAACGCTTCAGACAACGATGTTGGTACCGTTAGACCATTGCTACAAACCAATCGGTGTAGACCAGCACTTACCGAGAATGTTGCCATTCCGTTGTGCGAGTTACGGATGATTGCTTCAACCAAAGAGTCACCAACCTTTGGCAACTCGCCGTTACGGAAACGGAGTTCGTGCATTGCGTGGTTACCACGACCAGTCTGTTTTACAGATGCCAAGTTCCAACCTTCCATTTGGAAGTTATCCATAATCTCATGGGTAGGAACAAATACATATCGGTTAGATAATTTTGGGGAAGGTTCAGTTGCAAATACTGCGGGTGCGACTTCTTTAATCAATTCGGGAGTATAAATCATATCAGTTCGTTTTAATTACCCTACAAAGGTAGGAATAATTTCTCGAACCACAAAATTTAATTCATACAAATATCACCAAATTTTGTGTGAATAAAGATATCATCAACAACTTTCTTAGTTTTGATTTCATCTTTATGAGTGTCAAGAAGTATATCAAGGATTTGGTTACGAGTAATCTCTACATCATCACCCTTTTCAAGGTTTTTATAACACTGTGCCTCAACCTTGGCAAAAAAATCATCTTTGTCAGTTTGACCAATCAGCGAAATAAGTTCGTTAGGATTCTTCTCAAAGAATGTAATGAACTGGCTGATGTATATTTCTACATCCACATTTTTCATCATACTATTTTTTTACAAAAATAATAAAATTAGTTCACATAGTAAAAACCACCACCCTCATCAGAAAGTTTTTCCTTTAATCTTGGTGGAATATTCACATTCGGGTTAGAATCTTTCAAGTTAATGAAAGCCAAACCTGGAATGTCAGCCACCGACTCAGGAATTGCCTGTAAGTCTTTGTTAGACGGTAAAGCTAAGAAGTTTAAGTTCTGTAACTCACCAATAGAGTTAGGTAATGTTTTAATAATATTTTGGAACAACAACGCTTGAAGTGATTTGAAACGTCCTAATGATTCAGGTACGGTCAATGCAATATCTTCTTTTGATTTGTTGTTAATTAACAAGTGTTCAATATCTTCAGGTAATGATTCGAATAACTCATCAAATCCGTAAAGTGCTACGAACTTACCAGCTGAACTATCAGGGTAATTAATCTCAACTTTCTTACCACCTTTGTTAACCAATCCTTTAGCAAATTCAGGTTTGAAGAATTCTTTCAACCCTTCTTCTTGTCCATTCAAAAAGTCAACCAAATTGATTTGTCTATCTTGTGGGTCCATGTATTGGTTAGATGGGAAGTGGAATTGGTATCTCAAAGCCGGAAGACCTGAAACGTCACCAAATTCTTTCTCACCTGAGAATTTTCTACCTGAGTTAGGAATTACAACATACAACGGTCCGTCTTTAATGTATCCGTTAAAGTAAGATAAACCAGGTGATGATGTACACCATCTTGTTTCACCTCTTGAGGGTTCTTGGTATGAACCACCGTAGAATTGAGCGGCGTCCTTACCTAATTGGCCTTGGTCAGAAATACGAGCCACAGTCCAATCACTACCACGGAATACAATCTCAGCACCAGGGTGTTCGTATGTTTTAGAAGCCTCTTTCTTCTCTTCTTTAGTCGCCTTAGTTTTCTCTAAACTAAAGTCTTTAACTTGGTCGTAAAGAGTCTCAGGAGTTAGTTTATTAATATCTCTGAACTCTTGAGGTAAACGGTTCTTAAATCTTTCGTATTTCTGTAAGTCACCTGTAACCTTATATAAATCCTCCATAAATAAACGCTGAAACTCAGCAACCGCTGATTTATATTGAGGTGAATTAGGGTCAGTATCTTGTGCAAGATTTAATTTAGGTGATACAAAGTTTTTCAATAACCACTGAGTATATTTACCAACTTTCACGTTGTCCATATCCTCAACGCTCAACGATTCAACGTCAGCACCTTGAGGAGCCTTAGTTGTAGGGTCAGCGAAAATGATTTCTTTTAGGGTATTAAAATCCATAATACCTTTAGCCTTTTTACCTGGTTCAGGTTTAGCTTTAGGTGATGGCTTAACTAGTTTGTCATATAATACTTGGAATCGTGATTGCTCAACAATTAAATTTGAAAGTAAGTTAGTAAATCTCATTTCTGTGTTTTTATTAAATAAATATCAAATAAACTGAAAATATTCTATTCTTAGTAGTTCATAATTAATAACTCTTCACCCTTATTCTGAGTAGTACCTTTTTTAGCCGCGGCGGCCTTAGCGAATTCTTTTTTAACCCAAGTATATTTGTCTTCAGGAAACCACTCATGTAATAGTTCAAAATCATAATAAGACAAACTAAATTTACCCTTAACATCATTTAATACATTCGCCAATCTTTCGTGGTCTTCTCGGTCAAAATCGTGATTAGAATAATAGTTCTCGGTCTTCCAATATGGTGGGTCCAAATAGAAGTAAGTTGTCGGACTATCAAACTCTTCAATCACACTCGCAAAATCCCCAAGTCTAAAATGAGAAATCTTTTTGAAATGGTCAAGCCAGTCAGGTTTAGAAAGTTTATCTCGGAATGTAAGATACTTTGATTTGTACTTACCTTTAAGGTCAATGAAACTAGATGTTTCAGGTTTAGACCCTGAGAAAACCTGTGTTAATATATAAGCGTATTTGGCAGCAACATCATAATCAGGGTAGTTAATAGTGAAACCATCAGAGAATAACTCAGCTTGGAACTCATTAAACCTTTCTTTGAAAACTGCTGGTGTGTTTTCAACACCTTGTTGTTGACAAGGGATGTTATTAACCGCGTTTAACAAAACATCAGGGTTTTGTAAACACATGAATAAATTGTAATTCAACGGGTTGAAGTCATTATACACAACTCTCTTTAGATTAGGGTACTTTGACAAGTCCATATTAAAGAAACACCAAAACATTCCACCAAATGTCTCAACGTATGTTTCCATATCTGTAGGGTAATGAGGGACAATCCACTTACCAATTTTACTTTTACCTCCTATATAACTCAACATATCTTTTAAATTTACAACAAAGATAAGTAATAAAAACCAAAAAGGCAAATGTTACTTTGAAATATTTTACATTATACATCGAATGAAGTATATTTATCAAAAAAGATTATGGAAGAAAAAAAGAAGTGTACTAGTTGTGGAACTTTCGCCAAGAAAAATAGATGGTTCTTATTAATATCGTTATATATGGCTTATGCCGCTATATACGGGACTATTGAAATGGTTAAAAGTGTTTACACCTATTTCACTCGTTAATTCCTATTGAATTTAACGTGTTGTTTAACAAACATATCCCCAACCCCATTATAACCCTTTGATTTAACCCTTAATGGTTTTGTTGTATCAAATAAGTTTGGCATCGTAATAGATATTGAGCCACTTGGGTGTGGTACTTCAAGTGTTGGTTTATCCAAATCTTCTTTACTGAAAACAGCGTTATAGATTAAGTCGTCACCCATTTTTTCAAAATTGTTTTCAGGTTTGGTTTTAACACGGATAACTAGATTACCAAAGAAACCATCGTGAAAATCACCTTTACCCTGAAGTTTCAAGAACTGTCCATCGTCAATACCATGAGGTAATTTAATCTTAATACTTTCCATTTTAGGTAACACTGTTGACCCGTGACACACACCACAAGCCCTCGTATATATAGTACCTCTACCCTGACATGAATTACATACCGCTCTTACAACCTGTTGAAAGAATCCACTACCCATTGTTTGTACCCGATATCCCTGACCACCACAATCAGAACAAACTTTTTTATCACCACCAGAACCATTACATCCGTGACAACTTTCATTTCGGTTGTAGTTAATTATTTTATCTGCACCTAAAAACGACTCTATTGCACCAACCTCAATCTCCACAATCTTATCAGGAACGGTTTTTCTTTTTTGATAATGTTCTTTAAACAACTCATCAAACGGACTAAATCCACCACCAAACGGGTTATTGTTTCGGTTATCGTATTGAACTCGTTTATTGGGGTCACTCAAGGTATCGTAAGCCTGAGCAATCTCTTTGAATTTATCTTCCGAACCACCTTTATCGGGGTGATGTTCAATCGCTAGTTTTCGGTACGCTTTCTTTATTTCGTCCTGAGTTGCGGTTTCACTCACACCCAATACTTCGTAAAAATTATTATTACTCATTTACTTATGGTGATTTTAAATCAAAATTAATCTATATATCATTATGGAATACAACTATCAAATAGTTCTTTTTAAAAATAAAGTAAAAAAGAAAATAATCAATAAATTCAAAACACATAAAAAGGCAAATGAGTTTTATAACTCTTTGTTAACGGAAAGTGATGAGGTTATATTTGATATGGAATATGAAAATGGTGTCAAATCTAATTACGAAATCGCCATCGTTGAGCGTATGTCGGGGACTATGTTACCAGTATTCTTAAAAGATGAGCTAGGGAGAACCGTAAAGGTTAAACTTGAGGATGATGATTATACCATAACTAAAATACTCAAATATAAAATTGATGAGGTTTTTTTAGACTATCAAACAAAAAAGAAAATAAATACCAAACAATTCATTAGGAGGTATTTATCGGGTGATGGTCTTAAACTAATATCAAAATTGAATAACAAAATTATTGTTCAAAATGATGATGTTTTTAATCTGTTTACATTTAAGAATAACTATGATTCATCCAGATTTTTAGATTGTCTTTCTGAGAATTTCTTACATTCAAAAAGAACTGATTGTGTTTTTGTAAAAGACTATTCTACTCAACAGAGGAAGTACCTTTATCAGTTACTTGTTGAGAAAGGTTTCCCAAAGTCGTATTTGATTCGTCATTCAACGACTCATCCATCAAAAACATAAACTGAGTATTTGATATCTCAACCATGAATTGTTTATGGTGATGGTCAATACTTCTGAAATTATTTTGTACTTTTTTAAAATCTTCAAACCCCAATTCAATTGCGATTGCGGTTTTAGATGTAGGGAATAAAGTATCAATACCATCAGCAATTAATGCTAATTTTTCAATTATCCCATCAATACTTTTTTTATTCTCTTCCATAACGATAACTTCTCTTGTTTAGGAACTATATCCTCTTTTTTTAAACCTTTAATTTTTTTAATGAGTTCATTTTTTTCTCTATCCAACTCATTCTTGTCCTTCATCAATTCCTTCTCGTACCAGTTTAACATTTGGTTGGTGTTCTTCTTCATAGTCTAATTGGATTTGTTGTTGTTTAATTTGAAATTCAAGACCTTTAAGGTTAGTTAAATTTTGTTTTTCAAACAATACCTTTAACTCGTTTACTTTATCATTAAATAATCTTTCCTTCTCTTCTCTATCTAAATTGTATTTAATGATACTTTGGATGTTTTTGTATGTCGTTTCCACATCTTCTTCACTAATTTCTGAAACAAAAGAAATCATTCTTTCATTTGGAATTTTACTTTCTTGTTCAACCACTCTGTCTTCTCTAATGAATTTTTTAGGTAACTTCCAAGTATTCGGAAATGAAATATCGAAACTCAAAAATTCTTTAAGTTTTCTTACCGACTGAATATACGGTAATAGTGTTGAAAATTCTCTATATAAACTCATGTTATGATTTAATTAAGTATGTTAAAATGTATGAAAAAGAAACGCCAAAATAAATAAGTTCCCTCCCATTAAGTATTAACCTAGTAGGAGGGTTTTGTAGTAGGGCACCTATAAACCTAGCGATTGTTCTCACAACAATCATTGATGAAAAAATGAATAGAAATAAAAATAATGATTCTAAACTAAACATATTAGTTTTCAGATTTTTTATGTTCTAAGATTTCACCTCTAAGAGCTTGTAGTAAAGCTTTCAATTCCTGAGCGGTTTTTCTAGCACGTGTACCAGCACTCTTGTTACCTTTGAAGAATTTTGTAGCATCTACAGATAACTCTTCGGTCATTGTTTTGATTTTTTCTAAAGTTTCCATTTTAATAAAATATACTTTGGTTAATTTATTTTTCTACTATATGATAAATTTTTTATTCGTATAGTAAACACTATGAAGGTTTTTTTATTTTTTCAATCCCTTATCAAGATGTTTGTAGATGGTCGAAATCATATCCAAGTCGGATTTGGTGAATGGTTTTTTTGTATCAAATAGGTCGTTAAAAAAACCTGATATTGATTGTTTAACTTTATCATCACTTTGATTATAGAAGATGTCTTTGAAGAAAGCTTCAAAATAATCATAGTGTTCACCTTTACTCTTAAATGTAATACTCTCCTTCTTGTAGTTATCGATAACTTTATTCCAACACCATTCAAAGTGTTTTTTATTATCTTCGTCAGACATAATAATCTTAGTCTCATTTGGTATGACCTCATCACCCAAGTAAGTTTCTACAATCAGTAAATTGAGTGAATGTGAAAAGTCCGAAAACAACTCGAGTTTTTCGGGTATAATATTATTTGCCCTAAACCATATATCAACATCTTCAGGATTTAATGGTTTGGTTATATAATTAAAAAAATTCTCCATAGATTTGGTCTATGGAGAAATTATAAAGGATAATATTTTATTGTAAATTATTGAGTCTTTTGGGTGTAAGTCATTAACGATTTCATTCTACCGAATTCCTCGTTAATTTTTTGTTTTTGTTTTTCATCAATGGACTCAAGTTTAGCCATGATTTTTTCGCCCTCACCTTCACCAGCAGTATCATTTACAACAGGTTGGGGTGCTTTATTGTAAGCCTTTCTTTTAATCTTAGCCAACATATTATCTTTTCTGATTTTATTTCTTTTTTTGTTAACATCAGATTCCCCAGTGTTAGCCCATTCAGGGTTGTTACCTGTCTTAGATGAACCTTCAATGTTAGAACTAACCCAATCCTCATTAGGTTTGATTTCATCATAGTCAAGGTTTTCTAAAGCCGCTGCGGTGAAGTTGTCGACATACTCTTCAACAGCACCTGATGGTATGTAAGCTTTTTTATTCATTTTTTCAATCTCACCATTTCCTTTAGGGAACATTTTAGGGTTAGTTTCATACTCACCTTTAGAACCATCTTTTAAATACTCTTTCATTTTCTTAGCGGTAGCCTCCAAAGCGTCTTTGTTTTCTTTACCGTCTTTATCATGAACTTGTTTATATTTTTCAAGACCTTTAGTAGTTCCAGCCTTTATATTACTTTTAACTTCTTTCTCTTCGTTAATGATTTTCTCAATTAAATCAATCATTTCAGATTCAGTTAATTTAACAGATTTTTTCTTTTTATGGTCAGCACCTTTAAATCCTTTAATGTTCTTAGCGAAGTTTGCCATTTTAACAACATCAGGATTATCAGATTTCATTGCTTTATCAATACATTCTTTAGTCACTTCACCTTCTTCAGACGCCAAACCATTACGTTTACACCAAGAACCAAATTTACCTTCAGTTCCTTTTTTCTCCATTTTTTTGGTCGCTTTTTGGATGAACTTTTCATCACCCTCTTTTCTTAACATTTTAAAGTCTTGGGAATCAATTTTACCGTTATGGTTTTTATCTAATTTTTTCTGACCGCCATGTAACTTCTCATTAACGTCTTTTCTTAACATTTTGAAGTCTTCAGAGTCAATCTTACCATTATGGTTTTTATCTAATTTATTTTGGCCACCGTGTAACTTCTCATTCATTGAGAACTTGTATTTATCAAGACCCATTTTGTTGGTACCACAGAATTTTCTAGTTCTATCGTCCTCAGGACCAAAATTATCCATGTGATATTTACAAGATTCTTCATCTTCAATATCCTCTTCGTCTTCAAAATCAACGTCTTCTTCTTCAGCAACATAATCAAATTCAGAACCCGCAGGATTAAATTTAGTTGACTTGTATAAATTTTGTTTTGTTCCACATTCACATGTCTCACCTTCTTCATACATTTCACCTCCCATAGCGTACGGTTTACCACACTCATTACACATTTCAGTCTCTTCTAAAAGGTCCGTATCGTAATCATCTCCAAAATAATCCTCATCATCACCCATATCTAAGTCTTCATCATCATAATCCATGTAGTCATCATCTTCCATTCTAGAAGACATTAAATCTTCAATTTCATCGTCTGACATAGAAGCGAAATTCATTTTACCGAATTTAGGGTGACCATCGTCCATACCACCCAATTCATTTAATTTAGTGGCAATACCGTTGGCTTTGTCTTCTAAAGTCTCGGTGATTACTTTAGAGATTATACTATCTAAATTATTTTTTCTCATCTTAATTTTTTATTATAAATATCTAAACTTTTTGGTTTATTTAACCTTAATTGAATTTTCGTATTCATATGCAATGATGGCCTTAATGACGTTTTCACTGATGTTATGATTTTTACTAATATTGGTAATTGCTTTCTGTACTGATTTGTTTTCGAAAATCTTAAGTGCTTTTATATCACCCTGATTACAGTATGGGAATTTTTTACATTTCTTTTTAACTTGGACGAATTTACCACCAGGTATTTGTGTTTTAGCAGCACCTCTCCAATCTTTCTTATTCATTGATTTAGACCATGCGGCGGTTGTTTCATAAGAACCTGACGAGGTTGAGTCAGTTGCTTCATTAGCTTCAACTTTTTTTCTACCTTCACAGTGAGCCTTTTGACTAAACCCTTTGGGGTTATTACAATCAATACTTTTCTTATATTTTTCAGACCACTTCTCATCAACATGTTTTTTAAACGCGTCTTGTTTATGACCTCCAACTTCGTATTCAAATTTACCTGAACCATCAGGGCCTGTTTCATTTTCACTTACAAAACCACCCTTAACTTTTTTCTTCGGTTGTTCGTCTTTGAACATACTATCCATTCTTTTAGGTTCGGTAAATAACGCTGGTACAAAACCACCTCCAGCACCAGATGCTGTCGCTTCAGTAGTTTCACCTTCTTCACCCATAATAGGTAACATAGTGTTAAGTTTACCTATAGGTTTTTTCATCTTAACTTTAGTAACATTCTTTTTCATCGGTGATTTTTGGATTTTTCTTTTAATGATTTCTTCCTCTTCATTTTGGGGTATCGCCCCCATCATATCGTTAACCGCAGTCATTGCGTCGGCCCCTTGGAGTAGGTTCAACTTACTTACTTCATTAGCAAATGTTCCTTTTAAATCTGAAGCAATGTCCTCTTTAACTCTCTTCATCTTAGTTAGTTATTAATAAAAATGATGTTGTTAATACACCAACAACAGAAATTACTTTATATACAATACCCTCAAATCGGTATCGTTTAATTTCTTTTTGTAATTCCTTATTTAAATCAGTAGAAACTTTAAGTTGTTCTTGTTGTTTCCCAATAATGATTTGATTATTACTATCTTTTTGAGTTAACAAACTAATAGTTGAGTCTTTCAGGATTTCTCTTTGTTCAGTCATTAACAATTTATCCTGTGTTAACTTTAACTCCTGTACACACCCATCATACTTTACAAGGTCTTTCGCAATCTGTTTAGCAACCTCTTGGCTGATTACAACTTTGGTAGTATCTTTACTGATACCTGTTTGTGAAAAACAACTCAAGCTCGTTAGGGCGAAGAGTGTCAATACTATTAACTTTTTCATTCGTGTTATTTTTTACTATTTTAATATTTTTATCAACTACTTCAATCTGTTCTGTGACTTTACCAATCTGTTCCTTAGTTTGACTAATTTTTAAATCAATCTTTTCATTTTCAGTTTGGACAGAATCAATTTCAGTTTGTAATTTTTCAATTTTTTCCTCGTATGATTTGACATCGGTCTTAATTGACTTTGTGTTAAAAATATTTAATAGGATTAATCCTATTATGATACCAAAAAGGATGATGTCTTTATATTTTTTTAAAAAATTAACCATTTTCACTAGTTTTCTTTCTTGATGCTAATATCTTAGACCATTTAGATTTGAATTTCTCGTAGTAAGTTTTTAATTTTTCAATTAAATTTAAAAACTCTTCATCGGTCTTTATCATTTCACCATTAATATAAATACCGTTTTCCTCACCAATCGTGAAGAAAAATTCTATATCAAATTCAATTAACTTACCTGACCATTCAACGTTGTTTGGGTACACGTTTAATTTATTAAAGTCAACCAAATCAGATACTTCTTCAACAAACTCATCCATGGTTTCTTGGAATGCAGTTTTTTCATCGGTTGTTAAATCCAAGTCGGTTTTATCTTTACCATGTAAAACTAAGATACCACCTGAGATTCTATATCCCTGTTGTTTATCGTCTTTAGTTTCAACATCGTCTTCGATTTTATCTTCAACAGATTGAGCAACATCATACTTTTTAGTTACGTTATCATCAGTTAAATCAACACCTTGTTCGATTAATAAACCATAACGGCTACGAATGTGTGAGATATCCTCACTCAATCTTTCATTAGTCAATAAACTTCTAGAAGCTTTTAGTAACTTCTTTATTTCATCGTGTTTGTTATTCATTTTCAATTCTTTTTAAAAATTCTTCAAAGTTAAACGAGGGATTGACATCAGTGAACGATGAATCAAAGTTACTTCTGGTTACAACTCCTTCGTATTTTTCAATACCATTTATTTTCGTATTGTGTCCAATAACGTTTGGGTCGATTTTCATTTCAATAAACAACTCTTTACATAGACTAACAACAGAATTTAGTTGTTCTTCGGTGTAAGGTTGCCAAAAAAAGTAATCTCTCCACTTTTTTTCGAACACTTTACCTTTATAAATATCACCAATCCAGTTAACGTAATAATCACGCAGCTGTTCTTTTTGTAACCACCCTAAATTTTCTAAAGATATAATAATGGAATTACGATTAACATTCGGTTCTGAGAAATAATCCGAATGTTCTATATTCTCAAGAAGTTGTAATACTTTACCATCTCGAGTTACTAAATAATTTGGGATTCTTTTAAAACTACCGTTGTAACGGTATTTTAATGAGTTGATATAATCGGTTGCGTTTCTTGATGTGTGAACCAAAATTATTTGGCTTTTCTTTTTCTGTTTACCAGTCGGTTTAAACTCACCGTATTTTATAACATCAACCATTAATCCATCTGTAAATATTTTATCGGGTTTGTTATTTGGTGTAATTTAGTCTTCTTAACCCGTCATTGGTTGTTGTTGTAGTTGTTATCTCCTCAGTGTCGATATTTCTACCTTCCTCATCATAAACTTCACCCACTTCATTGATAAAGTATTTAACCGGTACTTCTTTGATGACTTCAACAGGTACCTCAACAACTTTTTCTACTTCTTTAATAACCTCAACAGGAACTTCAACAACTTTTTCCACTTCTTTAATAACTTCAACGGGTACTTCAACAACTTTTTCCACTTCTTTAATAACCTCAACAGGAACTTCAACAATTTCTTTTTCAGTTACGTTTTCGTATTCATTTTCAGTGTACTTTACAAAAAAGTGTAATGATGTTAATGAAATAACGGGTAATAATCCACCCTCAAGAAATGCTAACCATCTTTTTATCGATACCACATCATTGGTGTCAGAACCAAAACTTTCCCATACAGGACCGGTTAATTCGACCCACGATTTGAATAGTTCACTATTGGCATCAATTTCTTTATATGAGAAGAATATGTTACCAATCATTTGGACAAAGGTAACCAATCCAAACATAAACCAAACACCACCTTTAATCTTATTAGTTGCCGCAATAAGAGCGGTCATCGCACCCACCTCAATAGCGATAGATAGATAAATAGCCCATGATAATGGGTTCGATAGGTCATACCACGATACTACGTGGGATATAGATATACCTGCAACCAACAATATAGGCACTAAAAACATAGACCTAATTGGGTTGCTCTTAATCCAATTCCAAATTAATTTCATTATTATTTATCAAGCTTAGATAGTTCGTTATCGATTTCCGTTTGTCTATTAACATCCATCATTTTTCTATCTGTTGATTGAATCATTCTTTTCTCTGATTTCAACCCTTCAATTTTTATTTCTTTTCTTAACTCAAGTTCTAATGAGTCGATTTTTTTATTAGTTACTTCAATATTATCCTGAACCTTACCGATTCTGCCGTTAGTTGAGCAAGTCTTTAGGAAGACAACCAATACGAATAATGTTGTGATTCTTACACCCCATTTATCCAAAAAATTTAAAATACTTTTCATAGTCTATTGTTTAATGTTATATAAAAGTAAAAAACCTTCTATCATAATAAATAGAAGGTTTTTAAAAAATATTACATGTAGTCAAATAGTATTGAACTATCGTTCCGTAATTTTCGAAGTGCTTTTTCTTTAATCTGTCTAACCCTTTCTTTGGTTAGGTTAAAATCACCACCAATGTCTTCCAATGTTCGAGGAGTTCCTGATAACCCAAAATAGTCTTCAATAATTACTCGTTCACGCTCATCCAAATGTTCCAAAAGATTCAACAACTTAGACTTTAACATGTCTTTAGTGTTGAAGATTTCGTCGGGCATTTCCGCATCAGGGTTTTTAATAATGTCGATTAGTGTGTCACCATCTTCGTTGATGTGCATATCCAAGTCAATCATAGATGGTAGGTTTTGGAATCTGTCTTCTAAAACACCGCCAGTGTTCTCAATTTCTTTCTTAGCTCTATGTAAGTCTTGTACTACGTTAACAGGGAGACGAATGGTACGAGCATTGTCGTTAAGGGACTGAAGAATTGATTGTTTAACCCACCACACAGCGTAAGATATAAAACGTAGGTCTTTTGACCAATCAAAGTTTTTAATCGCTTTCATCAAACCAAGATTACCCTCAGCAATTAAATCAGGAAAATCCAAACCTTGGTTCTGATATTGTTTAGCCACCGTGATAACAAAACGTAAATTACCCTCAAGGATTTCTTTATGTACCGCATCAATTTGTCTTTGTGTTAGAGTTCCCGACTTCATAAGTTCAGCTAATTCCTTTTCACGTTCAGGAGTCATAACTTTAATTTTACGAATGTCCTTCAAGTAAACTTGAATTTCTTCTTGATTAATCGGAATACCAGTGTTTTTTTCTTTCATATATGTTAACAGGTTTTTGAATATGTTTCTAAAAATTTCTTCTCTTGCAAAGATAGTGAATTAATTCCACACTCACTAATTTTATCTAAGATTTCATCAATCTCAATTTTTTTAGGTGAGTTTTTAATTTTAACTATCTCATCGTCTTCGTCTTCTTCATCGGTATATTCTTCCTTGAGGATATATTGGATGTTTTTAGGAATCTCATTTTGACTCATATTTTGTACCATTGATTCAAAACCTGACATATCTTCATCTTTTGAGATATTAAATAGGTGTTTAAAGGTTTCAGCACTCATGCCTACTGACATATTGTCAGTTTTGTAGGGTAAAAGTAAATAAACAATTGTTTCAGAAAAAAACAAAATACCTAAGTATTCATGTAGTTCCTGTATTGAATCTGTTGATTTAAAAGTTATGATTGCGGAACTAGGTCCGTAGTAATATTTAATATCGTTAGAGTCGCTGACGATAGAAATATCCTCAGCAATACTCTTAACGAATTCATCTTGGTCTTTGTGTTCTGCGAAAACAAATAAAATATAATCGGTCATATTTTTTTATATTGATAATACAAAGATACTATTTTTTTCTTAACCACCAAAATTATTGTGAGACATAACTAATGTTTTCGTCTTTTCTAATTTTGATTACGTTGTCAGCCCAGTTATTCACTAATGGATTGTGAGTGATAACGAAAATCTTTTCAAAATATTCTTTAATTTTAGTAAAGAATTCAGAAACCATTTCCAAGTTATCATTAGATATCTTGCCGAACACCTCATCAAAAACAATGATATTTGGTTTTGGTAACGAACATATCTTACTCAATACCGCTCTTAACGCTAATGAAGCTATTGTTCTTTCGTAACCTGAACCTGATGACATCAACTTCTCAACCTGAGTGTTGTTATCAATCATTAGGAACTCAACTTCATTCTTATCGTTAATTCTAATCTCAAGTCTAAAGTGCGAACTATCTTCAAGTAATCGTTGTAATTCACCATTTATTAATGGCATCATAGTTTTCATAATTAACTTTGAAACTCCGTTCTTACCATATATCTCCAAGAACACTTTGTAAATCTTTTCTTTCTCAGCTTCTTCTACAATCTTAACAATATTTTTCTTGTTGGTCTCAATTTTTTCAGTTAAAGACTTAATCTGATAAGTGTTATTATCGATATTTCTTTGGGTCTGAGTCTTCTCTCTTTCAAGTTCTTCGAGTCTATTACCAGCCTTAATCAATAAAGCATCGGTTTTATTGTTCTCAATAATTTTATCCTGAACCTCATTATATCGGTCAAGTTTGACTTTCAAACCTTCAATCTTAAGGTCGATACTTTCAATACTAACTTCATACTTTTCTTTGATAAGTTTATTTTTTTCATACTCATCAAACTCTTTCTTAAGCTGTGTGAAACCTTGTTCTTTGCTGATTAAATCCTGCATTAACCCCTCTTTTTGGGTTTTTTGCATGATTAATCCATCAAGTTCGGCGATTTTGGCGTTGGTAATTGCCGCATTCATTAACTCAATACCACAGTGTTCACATTTGATTCCACCCTCAACTGAAGACTTTAACGTATTAATTGCGGATATTTCCGTATCAATACGTATCACTTCTTTAAGTAGGTTGTTAATTTCCTCCTTAACCTCATCGTGTTTGTCCTCGTGATAGAATGACGATGGTTCAACAACTTTAACTTCGTTTAATTGTGAAACAACCTTTCTCTTATCCAAATCCAACCCATTAATATCTTCTTGAATTTTAGTTGGGGATAATAAACTAATTTCCTTATCGATATTATGCTTACCCTTCAGTAAGTTATCACGATAATCTTGACCTTTAGTAATTTTTTCACCAGTTTCAATTAACGATTTTTTAAATTCCTCAATACCATTGTTTAGTTCAACAATCTGACCTTCATATGTTTCGATATCGGTCTTTAATTGTTCGCTATTATAGATGTTGGACATCATCGTTTTTGAAAATTCGCTATAGATTTCCTTTGCAGCATCCTCCTTACGTTTCAAGAAGTCTAACCCCATGAAACGAGACAACACTTGACCGCGAGCTGTTGGTTTTGAGTCAATTAAATCCTCAAGGTTGGTAGCGGTCGTTAGGATTGTCATTAAGAAGTCGTCTTTGGAACCAATTGATGTTTTGATGAAAGCCTCGGTCTCACGTCTTTGTTCACCTGTGAAATTTAACAAACTACCATCGGAAAGTTTTTTAAAGAAGTCCAATTCAGTTTTTACATTCCAATCACCACTTTTAGCTTTTTTACGTTCAATATTACGGACGATGATATATTCTTCACCATCAATAATAATTTCACCTTTAACTTTAACGTGGTTCTTATCAGTAAACCTGTTGAATACTTCTTCAGCTTTAGATGTCTTTGTAGTTTCGTTAAAGAACAAAAACAATAAAAGGTCAACACTCAGAACCGTCTTACCACCAAAGTTAGGTGGGTTCGATTCGACAACACTAATACCATCACACTTTTCAAAATCAATCTTTTGGTTCTCACCATAGGAAAGGAAGTTTGAAAACTCGATGTTCTTAATAAACCATCGTTTAAATGGAGTTGCCTCAGTCTGAGATAAAACCAGTTTGTTATCCACAACAGAATTCAATTTGAGTATTTCATCCAAGTAATCCTCCTTACCCTTAGACTCCAAATATGATTTAACCAAACCAACTTGGTAGTTTTCATCCAAGATGTTAAATGAAATATCTACGTTATTGGTGGTGTCTTCACTGACTTTAGTCTTAGTGATAACATTCACATTTGTTGTTTGGTATTTCTTTTGGAAGTAGTGTCGGACACTTTTAATCTTCTCTTGCGTGAAATTTTCCGCACTATCTTCCCATACCACTTGTACATATGGATTCTCGAACTTTGTAATATCCAAATCTTTTATCATTATTTTATAATTGTATTCTATTGGGGGATTAAACAAATCCATTAGAGTTTAATTTCTGTACCGCTCTCAACTTCAGAAACAATTTCAAAAGGAATCTCACCTCCATTTGAATTGATTTTCATTTTTTCTTGCAAAGATTCCATTTGTTTGTTAAACATTTCTTGGTAAACTTTTTGCATCTTTTTTTGTTCCGCTTTAATCTTTTGATTTCTTGCCGCAACTTTTTTTCTGTGTTCTTTTGCCTTTTTTCCCATTTTTTTATTTTTTGTTTTGTTCTCTATAATCTATAATAAATCCTACGGCAACAATCAAGTTCATACCGAGAGACATTATTATTTCGTGAATATCTTGATATACGGTAGTCATTAAGTGAACATGACCTACCATCCAAAATGGTATGGACAAGTTTTGACTAATCCAAACAACAGTGTATTTTAAAAAGTTTTTCATGACGGTCGATTTTCCTCAAACCATTCAACCACAGCATTAAAGGCCCATACAAATCCTGAAGCTAATAATCCGTCAAAATACCAAGAGATAAACGGTGAAGTTCCGATTAAAGTGTTTGATGGTGACATATACACTATACCTAAAAAGAACCCTACCCATGTGCTAGTACACATCATACACCCTAATAATTCTGAAATAAATTGACCTAAGTCATTAAATGGTGCGTATTGGTTTCCACCCCATCTTTTAAAGAAACCTCTTAATCCATTAAAAATGGAACCGTAAACAAGAATGTTTGACATTCCATAAGCGATTAATAACCAAATTAAAATATTCATGTTATAAATTTTGTTTTAAGTTAGAACCTTTCAGGTAAATTGCATCAACATTTCTGTTTACCAATTCTAGTTGTTTAATCGTACCTTCAAGTTCGTTTATTTTTGTGTTTTTTAATGATAGTTCTTTTCTAAGATTCTGTAAAGTTTCTTGTAACATATTTACCTTGTTATTTGTTACAAGAACATCAGGTTTAGACTTAAGTTCATCTAAAGTTTGTCTAAGTTCATCTAGCTCTTCAACCTTTTTAGACATTTCATTTTGGAAAATATTTTCCTTTTCAGTGGTTATAGTGGAAAATTCTTTCCTTAACGACTCAATTTCACTCTCTTTAGTGGAAAATTTTTGTCTAAGTTCATCTAGTTCTAAACCACTTTTAGACATTTCATTTTCCATTTGTTGTATCTGTAACAACATCTCATTTATTTGAACGTTGTCAGTTATATAAACTTCTTTTTCAATTATCTTCTCAACAGGTACCTCCTTGATAACCTCAACAATTTTTTCAACCTCTTTGATGACTTCAACAGGGATTTCCACCCGTTTTTCAACAATTACCTCTTTTTCCACCCATTTTTCCTGAACATCACCCATTTTTCCTGAATCATCCTCGTTTTTTAAGTCTTTTTCACCTTCATTAAGTGTTTTTCCTAAAAGACCGTACTTCTTAATATCGAAACCTTGTTTAAAACAATCTTGAATAAACTTATTAATGTCTGTAATGCCGTTGACCATACAGAAATCATAAATCTCTTTATTGTTTTTAATTTCGACTGAGTACATGGGTTATGCGTTAGCGAGTTTTTCAGTACCGTTTATAATATCATCAAATGACTTCATTTTGAATGATAGGAATGGTCTTGGGTTTTCTAAATCAACAAACTCATAAGAGTCTTTACTAATATCATAAATTCCAAAACCGTGTTTTTTTATGGTCTCCCCATAATTTTGTTGGATTGTTGACCCAACCATATAAGCCTTCTTTTTATTGGGGATATCAAATACTTGTCTCTTATGTATATCACCGCATAATACCAAGTCAACACCGTCGAATTTAGATGAATCAAAACCACTCTCAAATTTATATCCGATGTCAGTAGATAAACCAATAACAGGTCCGTGAAAAAGACCAATCTTAACCCTATTTGTTTCAGGAATTTCTGGTGGTAAGTTATGTTCCATGAGTGAGTAAACAACCCACTCAACGTTTGAGTCTTCGTAAGTACCTCTGTTCTTATAATAGACAATATTTTCATTTTGTAATGAATCGACAATTGGTGTTAACGCATCCAATCTCTGCGAATTATTTTCTAAAAAGTCATGGTTACCAATAATAACAATAGTCTTTGCAATTTTAGAACATTCGGTTAAAACCCAAGACACCATCTCAATAAGTTCAGGGGTCATTTGATTTTTAGAATGAACTAAATCACCTGTAAAAACAATTCTATCAGGAGCAATCTCTCCCCATTGTTTAAACATATCTTGTAAAATTGATTTATACAAATCGTGGTCTTTAAAAAGACGGATATGTAAGTCTGAAAAGTGAACTAATTTATTAATCATTTGGATTTGTGTTGTTTCCGTAATAAGGCATTTGGTCAGGTCTATAAGTCCAATCAGGTTTCATAGGGTCAATAGGTTTTACCGAAGGATAAAACGGTGGGGCCATTGGGTCATCAGTTCTGATTATCGGATTAACGGGTACTGGTACTGTATATGGTCTTGCAATACCAAAATTATCATCACCTTTAACCTCTTTTAATTTTTCTTGGATAGTCTCAATATCAATTTGTCTGATGGTCGTCCAATCTCTATTGGTCATAAAACCATCTAACCAATAGTAAAATTCTTTGTAGGTCATTACTTGTCAAATAATTTGAATTCCTCATTTACGTGACCACAACTCTCACACATATATGTTGGGAATGGTACCAAAGTATCTTCAGGACTTCCTGTTAATAGTTTAGGAACTTTTTTAATCATTGTAACTTCTTTGAAGAAGATGCTCTTGCATTTTTCACACTCAACAGTCTCTTGCTGTTTTAAGTCAATTTTTGGTCTAAGAATATCGTCCATATTTATTTTATTTCGTAATTTATTTTAATTTTAATGTCTTGGTTATCCCAAGTAGTATTGTAATACCAAGCAAGTGTGACATAACTTTCCATCTTAAATTATAGTTCTTTAAATTTTATTTGTCAAATAGTTTTCCATTTTCATATCCATAACTGATGTGATAACCTCTTTAGGTACTCTAAACTCTTCATATTCACCATTTTCTTTTAGAAGAACCACAATACAACCCAATAATTTAATATTTTCGTATTTGGTACCCTCCAACATTTTCTTCAATAACTTACCGTATAAAGGTAATTGAACAAAATAGTGTCCAAGAGCCGTGTCAGGTTGTTTAGTAAACGGGTATTTCATCGGTTTGGTGAATTGGTTACTTTCAAAGTTTTTAGGTTTGTTTGTCTTCCAGTCAGTGATGATTAAACCAATCTCACCATCTTTACCAATGATTAACCACACCTTATCGGGTTGTCCTGTATATCCTAACTCAGGATGACCCAATACAATCTCAGTATCAAGTAACACCGCACCTCGTTCAATCATCATTTCAAGATAATCTTTACCAGCACTAATCATACTATCACTTTTTAATATCTGAGTAAAATCACATTCAAAAATAGGTTCACGAACACTTTTGTAATCACCAAATAAACCAATAGTTTCTTTCTCTAAAAAGAAGTGAGTTCTACTACCCATATTGGTTGAATACGTCCCAGCTTGAGCCCACTCTTCTTTTAGTTGTTCCGCAACCACCACATCACCTTTGGCTTTTTTCAAAGCGATTTCATCCGCAGGAAACTCAGTGTAAAACTTCTTTAATACTTTAGATACTGATGGGAAATCGTTTCTTAGCTTACCATCCTTATCCTTCATAAAATAAATGTGGTCTTCCTCAATAAAGGAAAGACCCAACTCTTCTCTTCTCTTGTCTAAAATATCTCGTATTTCAACAGCAACTTCTCTTAAATTCAACATATTAATATTTCATCTTATAATAATAATCGTCTATCTGACCCTTTAAGTCACAGACATCTTTATCAGGCGGTAATTTCAAGATTTTTAATCTACCGTATAAATCACCACCATTTAATTCGTTATATAATTTTAACCCATCTTTAAACGCATCGCCATCTAAAGCAATTGTTATTGTCCCTTTAGACTTAAGATACAAACTATCAAACAATAGTGAACTCATATGTTTACCTAACATTGGGATACTATTAGGTAAAAAGAAACCATCAAAAACTCCCTCAACTAAAAATATGTCCTCATCCCAATTTATTAGGTTCTCGTTGAAGATGATTTTATCTTTTTCAGCCTCAGGGTTTTTATATTTTGCTCGGGTGTTTGGGTCCCAACTTCTAGCGATATAATAATTAAGCTCACCGTACAAATTGTATGATGGTACAACAATTCTACCTTTGTGCGACCCCTTATCACAAAAACCAATACTATATTTTTCAATCATCTCGTCAGTTATACCACGACTAATTAGATAATTGTACGCTTGTCGTCTGACAGGATATATGGGTGTGGAATCTTTAAATAACGTGAAACTCTCAGGTAGTTTTAGCTTAGGTTTTTTCTTCTCAACGGGTTTGTCATCTTCAGGTTGTAAAACTTTATAAATTTTTTTCTGTTTTTTATTACCAAAACTATCAAATAATTTACCTAACGGACCTTTAGTATTATTAACATCACCACAACTCCAACATTTATAAACATGATGGTGATAATTGACTTCAAGATTTCCTTTGTGTCTACCTTCGTCGCATACGGGACAATCAAAGGCGATTTGACCTTTATTTTCATAATGTTGTTTTTCATCACCAAGAATTTCTCGGAGTAACTCAACTAATATTTCCGCATCATCAGACATCGTTTAAGTATAATAAAATTTATTCTATTAATCAACCTTCACAAGTTTTTGGGAACCATTATATTTATTAAGGTAAAGAAGTGAAACATGCCAATTGACATAACAATAAACAATATAACAGGAGCCTCACCATACGATGTGTATGTGTGTGACGACCCAGTAAGTACTTGTATCTACATAGATACGATTTCTTTATTACCATATCAATTCGAGGTCCCTAATATTATGTCATCTAATACAGTTTTTAATTTAAAAATTGTGGATAATAATGGATGTTTAACTTACCAAACTTTGACCGTATAAAATGAGTTGTCCTAATACATTAAAATTAAGATGTTGTAGTAACCCAACAGTTATTATTCAACCATGTAGTCCTAAAATTGACGGTGTTGTTTGGCAATCATTTATTTTGGGTAATTTTTACTCAGATGACAATGGTGTATGTTGGGAGGCTGGGGAATTTTCACCAATAACTTATTATAACACAACAAACGCCTATATAACCGAAGCTAGTTGTGCGTCGTGTCAGGCATCATTCCCACTTGGTGATTGTGAAAGTTTACCACCAGTTTCAGGTGAAACTTGTAATTGTATTGATATTTTTATAACGGATGAAGATTTATTAAACGCCACAGGTAACACAAATGCACCTGACCAATCCGTTATTATTGATATCCTTGTTTGTGAAAGTGATTCCCCAACAAGTGTTATTTTTTCAACAGCGGGAAGTGCGGTATATTGTGGGACATTATTAGGTACACCATATTATTATAAAGACAATGATTTAGTTGTAGCAACATCCACCGCGACTCAAACCGCAAATGTTTGTACACAAGCAGAAGATTGTGCTTTAGCAACACCAACACCAACTCCAACACCAACACTAACACCAACACCAACTCAAACCCCAACACTAACATCAACAAGTACTTTAACACCAACACCAACTCAAACCCCAACACTAACATCAACAAGTACTTTAACACCAACACCAACACCAACCGAAACACCTGAACCAACACCAACACCAACTCCTGTATGTACATGTGAATGTTTACAAGGTGACACCAATTTACCCGTATTGGCCAGTGGTAACACAGACACTAACTTAAATGGTAAAATATTTGTAACTTATACTGATTGTAGTAGTAATTTGGTTGATGTTGCATTAACAGGTGCATCAACTTTTAGACTTTGTGTTGAGGGTCCTTGTAATACTTCAAATAGTATTAGCCAAGTAGTTGTTTACGTTGATGATGTTGGTTATACGGGTACAACATTTCCATACACACTTAGTGGTTATTCGTTCACTTATGGGTGTTCATCAACACCTTGTTGTGATAATGATGATTGTGGTAGTCCTATAGTACCTTTAACACCAACACCAACAGTAACTCAATCAAGTACACCAACACCAACACCAACACCAACAGTAACATCAACATCAACCTCAACACCAACACCTACCGTAACTCAAACTAGTACCCCCACACCAACGCCAACACCTTGTGCAATTTGTGTTTGTTGGACATTAAGGTATACGGGTTCTACTTCACCAGCAACCGCCGAATACACGAATTGCTCAAATAGTTTAGATACATTAACAGTCTATCCTAATGAACAATTTAGTATATGTGCATGTGATGGTACATCAGTTACGATTATTGAGGACCCAACAACCTCATTGGAGACGGTATCGTTAAATCTTTGTTCTGATGGTATAACTTGTGATACTCCGGCATCAACTCAAACACCAACCCCTACCCCAACTTCAACTCAAGCGAGTACTCCAACACCAACACCAACGGTAACTCAATCAAGTACCCCAACACCAACACCAACTGTAACTCAATCAAGTACTCCAACACCAACAGTAACTCAAACAAAGACACCAACCCCGACTCCAACTTCAACACCTACAGGTTGTTTCGATGAGTACTGTCTATCTAATACAGGTAACTCAACATGGAATGACCTATATGAATTAACAGGTACACATAATGGTAAAGATTACTGGGTGGGAGCTGTTAATGGTCTTTATATTTATTACGATTCCACAAATATACAATGGTGTTTATCGAACGCGTTAGACGGTAGTTGTTATCTATCAGGTCAATCACCATGTCAACATAATTGTCCTGACTTATGTTCTGATTATTTCACCAGCGGTGTTTGTCCAACACCGACACCGACACCAACCTCAGCCTGTGAGATTGATTTTGATATTATATTTGAGTGTGACACTAGTGTTACACCTACCCCAACACCAACACCAACCGTAACTCCAACACATACACTCACACCAACACCAACTAACGTATGTGCATCACTTAGTGTTGACGCATCAATATCTTTTTCAACCCCAACACCAACACCAACTCAAACATTAACCCCAACCCCAAGCTCTCCAATATCAAGACCTTGTAACTTCACAGGTGATGTGACATTCACAACTTTAGATGAAATTATGATTTGTCCTAATAGTAAACAATTCCAAGATTGTTATAATGGTACTATGTATTATGTAACAGGTGTTGTTGACACCCCAAGTGGTGATACACTAGAGCAGTATATGGTATTCGAAGCTTTGGTTGATGGTACTTCAAAATGTATTTCATATATCGGTGAAAATAATGAAGTGATTGGTATTAATACGATTGACCTTAGAACAGGACCTTATGGATTCTCTAATCTTGGTGATTGTATCAATTGTTCTGTTTTAGTAACACCAACACCAACTTCAACACCTACAATGACACCAACCCCTACAATGACACCAACTCAGTCATCATTACCAATTACAGGTTATTACACATTTAAAAAATGTGATAACACAAACACATATTTAATCCAAACATTACCATCATTTGTTACAACATCAGGAACAACATTCTATAATTCAGGTGATTTATCTTGTTGGACTTACTTATATAACACACCATCAATCCCTTCATTGAATCCGAGTTACAATATTATCAATTATACTGGTAACTATTTCTCAACTTCGGGTACATCATATGATAAATGTGAGGAATGTATTGGTTCTAACTCAACCACAACTACAACAACAACTTCATTACCAATAACTTGTAATATCCCTTACACACATTATAAATTAAACACATGTGCAAGAACAACGGGGTATATTAAGGTTAATGGTATTATACAATATAGTTTTGTCGCAACAACACCTGTAAATTCATATTCTGGTATTTTATCTGTAACAACGGGTGATGTTATTGAGATTAATCTTACTTGTTTAGCCCCAAACAATACTTGCCCTGACACAATGTCGATGGGTACTTTAGGTATTTCACCACTTAATTTAAGTTATTCAACTTACTACCCAAGTACACCTATAAGTGAAACATTTACCGTAGATAGTAGTTGGTGTAATCCAGGAACACAAATTGTGTTACAAAGTGATTCAATCGGTATATAAAAAAAAATATCGTCTTTTTAGACGATATTTCAAATTATCGGTTAATTAAACGATATTACCAAATTTCTTCTTGTTTCATATAACCTAAGACACAACAGTATGCGTCTGTTTGGTCAAAATTTTCTTTCTTAAGAGTGTTATTTTTGGTGTACTGCCATTGAATCTGAGGTTCTCTTTTAGCAACTAATTCCCATATAATCATCTTCTTATCACAATCTTTAGGATATCCACCAAATAAAACAAACTTCTTTTTATCGTTTTGTTGAGTTAAATGTGGGAAAGCGAATTTTCTAGAATTATATGTTGATATAAATTCAGGAACTACCCCCAAAATATCATAAACCTCTTTACAGATTAGAGTGTTAAATCTCATTAGTGTTCCAATTGTATATACGTTGTTTGAGTTTAACAAAGGTTCTTCAATAATCACTTTAGTAATTCCCAAGTCTTTATAAGCTAAAAGTTTAGTTTTGAAGATATCACTCTTCAATAGTAACTCTTTAATCTTATTTTCCTCTTTTGGTTTTGGGACTGGTGAAATGTGGGTTAACTCTAATAATTGTTTTGTTTGAATGTCGAATAATGCCCATCCAATTGTTTTGGTTGATACATCTAACCCTAAAACTTTGGGGCTTTCTTTGAATTTTTTGCTCATATTACTATTTTAGAAATCAAACTTAACCAAGAACTGTTGTATTCCTTGTCTAACAACAGGTGATTGTAGCTTAGATATAATCATAAGGTTCTTGTCTGAATCGTAAAGACCAATTTCAGTAATATATGGTGTTAACGTGTCATTCCATGTTGGGTTTGATGACGTTTGAAACTCCGCTTGACCTAAATTAACTTTATATCTCATCTCGTAAATAGTTGCTTGAATATCAGTTTCAATGTTTCCGTAGAAATAATATTCATCACCAAAATTAAGTTGTGGTGTTGTGACGTTATTCTCAGTTAAGTTAATGTAATCACTTAAATCATAATAATCAGCATTGTCATACATATCTTGTGTGATAACAAACGTAGACCCCGTTAACGCGTCTTGAGTAATGTATCCACCTATGGTTGACCCACTAATAACATTGGTCATGTCAATAATTTTCCATTCATCTGCATCAGGTCTTGTATCACCAGATACTTTTTGACAAATAATTTCAAATTTATCTGCATAATACCCATTTGGTACATAACAATAGGTTGGGCATAACGTTGTTGTGGTTGTCGTCGTAGTTGTTGTGTCGGTTGGTGTTACTAAACAACCAAACTCAGCCCCAAATCTTATACCCACATTTTGAGAAGTAATTGGTTGACAATCAATGTTAGGACCTTGTATTTTTTGATAATAGTTACAATGTAATGAATTAGTAAACGATTGGGTATTACTTAATCTATATGTAACATAAAGATATTCTGTTGTTGCGGATAACATACCGACAACAGATTCTTCAGTTGTGTTACAAGTATTAGGTGTTACTAATGTCAACTTAGGTGCTGGTAAAGTCCAGTTTCTGTTTGACTTGTAAGATAATGCGGCGATAATTTCCTCATCGTCAAAAATAACAATTTGTGAATCAGGGAATACTTTACCTACACGATTAGGAATTCCATTATCGTTAGGGTTATTATCCCATAAATGGTAGTAACGTAATCCCGGTACATTCATATCAGGATTTTTAGTTGACTTAATGTATTGTACCTCAAATAAACCGAACTCATCAAATCCTGGTGGGTCAACCCAAAATGTTTGTCCATTACAACATGCCGGATTTTTATGCCACATTAACCAAGGGATATGAATTCTAAAGTTTCTAGCTTGACCTGTAGTATCGGCAATATTTTGATATGGTTCAAAGGCAAACTTCTCACCATAAAAGAAATCAATTGTGTTATTAGTATAATGAACAATGGCAATAGCTTTTTGGTCTTTTGGTTCAACAATAACTTTCTCATCAAATGAGTTGTAATAATATGTTGCACTAGTATCTGTTTGACCACTATTTGACATGTATCCAAAGTACTCTTTTGACCCCATGAATCCAACAGAGCCAAATTGGTCATACCCTTTATATGTGTTGTTATATAAACCTGCAGGATTTTCAGACCATGGAATATTCATATTCCAAACATTAACATTGAACTCGTCAGTATAACAAAGTGATTCGTAATTGATAACGTTTTGATTCCAATGTTGCCATGGTGTAACTGAGTCATATAATGAACTCATATTTGGCGGATAGATTAATACTCTTGAGTAACATCCTGAACCTAATGAAGAAAAATCAGGTGTTGCTCTGTCTAAAGTGTACTTATCTAAACAAATATCAACAATACGATAAGTCATCATAGAGTAACAACTATGTATTGAAATTACACATTGGTCGGGTAATGGTGTTGGGCAAGGATTTGTTGGTTCAGGAACACAACAAGTTGCTGAAGGTGTTGGTGTCGGTGTTACCGTAGCACATGGTAAATTGTTAGTTGCCGATGGCGTAGGTGTTGGTGTTGTATGACCATTAGATGCGGTCATTGTCATTGTTGGTGTAGGTGTAGGTGTAGGTGGTGTAATACAAGAACAATTGTATTGACCATGACCATCATAATAGATAGTAATTAAATCACCAACCGCGGGTAATCTTACAATATCGGTATTACATCCTGAATACGATAACTGAATGGTTGTACCACCAGTTAAACTTGACATATCAACAATATAATTAGAATTTATCACATATTGGTCATTAGTCCAAGCACTCCAATTAATAGTAGTTGCCGAAGTATTACCTGTGAAAAATCCTCTCATCGCCGCTCTATTATAAACAGGGCTAACAATTGAGTCCATAAATGGTATTCCATAAGTGTTACCACTAACTCCATCAACATAGAATGGGTATTTTACATATTGTTTGTTTGATTGTGGTGAACCCGCTGAATTTTGAGAATTAAAACTTGGTTCTAAAACAAAAGTATTGGCTTGATTGTATGATGAAGGTAATGAATTATACGATACTTCCCCATCACCAATTTGGAAATATGATATATTAAACGTACCTTGAGATAACTTCTGTCTTGCGGTATCGGTTAACCTTGTGTTTATCAACCCTGAAGTATTTTTTAAAATATAACTCATGTTTATAAATATGAAGTATTATTATTTTATTACGAAACTGATTCTTCAATTCCTATTGTCGCTGATGAGTCAATCACAACATCACAACAAGAACATCTGTTTATAACTGCGTTTGTAATAACATATGTGTCAACAGCATTTGCCACTAAACATGATGATGGTACAAAACTCACAGTTGTTGTAGTATTAATCTCAACCACATCACCACTTCCGATGATAATTGATGACCAATTATCTGTAATAGTATTCACATATACAGACCCACTTTGACAACCCGGAAGAGTGTTTGGTATTGTAGAACTTCCACTACTTTGAGAAGAAACTAGTTGTGGTATTCCATTTTTAGTTAAAACACTATTAGTCGCTAATGAAGCGGTAAATGGATTAGGTGCTGACTTAAATACATTTAAATGACTTAGATTAACCGTTATGTCAACACCAGGTGGTAATGGAGGTGTTACACTTACCGTTACGGTATTCTGTTCTGTTGTTGAGTTGGATGTACTTCCTATCGTTGTTGAATACAATAAGTTAACCGTATACGTCACAGGTGTGACTGAGTTTGTTAACAAAGCCCCTAAACTATATATTTGATTAGTACTATCTTTAACAACTACGGAGTAATTACCCTCACAAAGATTATTATATAATGGCTTGTTTGAGAACCATGTCACCCCATTATCGATTGAGAATTGATATGGTGGGACTCCACCTGATGGTATTATTGATATTGAACCATCGCACTCACAACTTGGTTGATTAATCGACATTGTGAATGTAACAGGTGTTGTTTGACTGCACTCACCTGAATATGAAATTAAATTACCTATACCTCCACCTACGGTGTACCATCCTGATAATGGTGGATAAGGGGTTGCACTTAAGACTGAATATGTTAATGAACCTCCACTAAGTGTCCACTTATTTGTTGTCGTATTAAAGTAGATTGAATAAGTACTATCGTCGGAAATCCAAGATTGGTACCCACCGTATAACCCGTCACTATTGAAATGGACAAAGTCGTCACCACTAATCTGTAAACAAAAATCATATGTTAATTGTTTATCTTGTACGGGTATTGATATGTTTGTCCCACATAATGTATTAACCACATAAAGAACCGTAGTTCCATTAGGTACCATAACAAAAACACCGGTAGATATTTGTGAATAAGTGATACCTGTCGCGGGTGACACTGAATTATATAAATTAGCAACGTGAGCACTATCTATTGAGGTATAATAGACCTCATACGGACCTGGTGATGTACCACCTGTTAATATCACATTATAATACTGACTCATTTTATTTATATCTATTATTTACTACAAGTACAATCTTTATGACTACTTTGGAATAAGTTAGTAACTAATCCGTTTTGGTATTGTATTACCTCGTAACATCCTGAAAGGATAGTACCGCTAGGCCATTTTATTTTAATATAATCACCAATACTTGCTAATCCGTTATTAGGAATAACTCGTAAATCAAGGTTATCGTCACAATTTCTAACCAATAATCCATTAGGTTTAGTTGGTGTTGGGGTAGGTGTTTTAGTTCTTGTTAATGTCGGAGTATTGGTTGGTGTTGGCGTGCTTGTTGTACCTGGAGTTGTTGTTAATGTTGGGGTTGGTGTTAATGTTTTGGTTGGGGTTGGTGTTAATGTTCTCGTTAATGTTGGTGTTGGTGTTGGTTGAACTGAGAAATTAACCGCGATAACGCCAAAATCACAATCGGTTGTTGCGGTTAAGGTACATTCAGTAATAGCACTAAAATCATTATAATAATCAATAACCGTGGCAGTATATGTACCAACACTTAAGTTATTAATTGCCGGAGATATTGTACCGTTACTCCAAATAATAGAATATGGTGGTGTACCTCCTGTAATTGATACTGTTAATTGTCCGTCTGAAGCAACAGGTGAAGATGGATTTACAGCAATACATTCAACTTCCATAGGGAAGATTGTGACTACATTACATTCATTTTGAATTTGTGAACCCATTTAGATACTTTATACTATAAATAATCCGATTATTGTTTTTTGACTATAGATATCATAAGTTCTATATATTTTTTTGTTGAGCTATTATTTTCAACGTAATCAAAATAACTAATATCTTCTCGTAATTTGTCCAAAGGACTATTGTTTATAAAATCCCCCTTAAAGAATTTCTTATTTTTCAAATCTTGAGTGACTCCCGCCATGTGTAAAATAGGTCTTTGTTCGTAAACCCTGATATCATCTGTCGCCCAAGAAAAATCTAATTCTTTAACGATTTTTGTCTCTTTACCAAAGTACCATAAATTCCACAATAAAGACCACATCTCAGCGGTCCAAAATTGTATTTGACCTGGATTAATGGGGAACCTTTTTTGGTAATCTAACATTTGGTCGTATAATGGTACACAATCCATGTAAATTTTTTCCCATATCATCCAATCAGTATTTTTAATAATATATTGTCCACCACCTGAGTTTTCTTGATTACATTCAATACATTCCGGAGTAACACCAATAACACCACACATTTCTTGTAACAATTGACCTTCATTAGATTCTGGATGTTGCGACTCATATCTCTTACAACAATCCATTATATAGTTGTAACCGATATATCCAATTGTATCTGATAAATAACAAATTTTATCATCTAATAATTTATTAAATTCAGGTAATTCTCTAAAAATAATATCGGAATCATGTAAGAAAAAACATTCACCATATTGAGGGTTTTCTTTTAACCATTGGTAAACTAAAAATGGTTTGATGTTTGGGATATAGTGTTTAAACTCTCTCGTATCTAAATAATGATGTACATTAACACCTAATTCTTTAATACTTAAAGACTCTTGTGTTGGTTCGGTATTATTGTTAACAATACCAAATAAAACATGAATATTTTTGGGGTTAATTCCTTTCTCAATAAAGTTGTGAATATACACTCTAACTTGCCAATGAAAATATGGGACATCGGGTTGTGAACTAACAAAAAGTAATTTATCCATGTTTTTATTTTAAATATAACTAAGGACTTTACTTAATAAATGGTGTTTTGGTCGATATTTATAATATATGAAACTACTAAAAACCATAACTAAGTTGGTGATGGAATCAAAAGAAGCTTATGACTTAGCCTGTGAAAAAGGTGTGAGTGAAAAAGAGCTTAACCGACTTGAAAAGAATTATTCAGAGTCTCTTAAATTAATGAGATTGTACGAGTCTATGGGTAATAAAGTCGATTCTAAGGATTAACATCCTCCACCGACGGTACATTCTAAAGCTACTGGAGAAGCTGAGTAGATGAATCCTCCATTAATATAACTTCCACTATATAATGTCGTTAACGCTTGGTCAAGATATAAGTTAACACCATACGAATATGGACTTGTCACGCTAGTATTCGAATAGACGGTTACTGAACCAGCAATAGGTACACATTGACATATACCATCAACACATGTATCTTCACAAACACTTAAATACCAAGTTTTAAAGTTTGGTGTTGTAGGTGTTGGGGTTGGGGTTGGGGTAGATGTTTTAGTTGGTGTAGGTGTAGGGGTTAATGTTGCAGTTCTAGTTAAAGTTGGTGTAGGAGTTTGAGTAACATTAAATGTTGGGGTATTGGTCGGTGTTGGTGTTGATGTTGATGTGACACTAGGAGTAACCGTAGCTGTTAAAGTTTGTGTTGGTTGTGGTGTTGGTGTAGGTGTTGTTGTTGGGGTTGGTGTTATTGCACATGCAACACAAGAGATATCGTAATTTATACCTAAATTTAACATTATTTGAGCGTCGGATAATGATGTCTCTGAATTACAATCAGAAATTATTTTTATAATATTATTTTCAACATCAATGATAACAGAACCAATACCTTCAAATTGTGTTAACAAGTCTTTAATAGTGTTATAGTATAAGTTATCGGCAGGGTATTCACTTAACGATGTTCCTGTGAAGAAAGTTTCACTTAATGTAACACCACTAGTAGTTGCAGAAAGTGTGAATATTGACTGATTTAGAATGCAATTAACATCAGTAGTTGTCAAATCATAATAACCCTCATTTAAAAATTCACGAAGACCTTTTTTAATCTGTAAACCATTATTAACAAAATCATCATTACAAACATTGAATGTTTGGTAAGAAGTCAGACTATTAACACCTTGGATTACAATAGTTTTTGTTTTAGAACATCCATAAGAATCCACAACCGTTAAGGTGTAAGTTCCACCAGATAAATTATTTACCGTAAGTTCTGTCTGTCCATTAACATTACTACTCCAATTCCAAGTAAATTCAGGCTCACCTGAAGTTATGTATGCGGTTATTGAACCATTTGACCCGTTGGTTGAATTAACACCAACTAATGTGAAATCAATGTTACTTGAATATGGTACTAAAATTGATTCATTTAAAGTACATCCTGTAACATCAGTTAATGATACTGAGTGTGTTCCTCCCGCCAAACTACTAAAAGTATGGCCAGTATCATTTGTCGGTCCGTAACTTTGGTCATCAAGTTGGTATACGAATGGTCCAACACCACCATTAACTAAAATTTCGACTGACCCATTTGATAAATTACAAGTCGTCCCCGTGATATTAATATCAATGTCTATTGTTGTCTCATTAACTATTGTGTAATCGTTAGTATACGTACAAACACCATCAGTAATGGTTAATGTATATGTTCCGGCAGAAAGATTTGTGAATTGCCAAGTAGTACTTGTTGTACTATATTGTTCAGTACTACCGTTAGGGTATTCTAAGGTGTAAACGTAATTACCACTACCACCATAAATTGTAATTGGGTTTATAGACCCACCGCTATTACCACATACCGTATTATTAACCCCAACACTAACTAGTGAAAAACCACCAGGGGTTAATACTGATGTTGTCCCACTAAATTTACATAACCCGGCATCTGTGACTGAATAACTAAACACACCTGCACTTAAACCACTGAATGTGTATTGATTACTAAACTCAATCGCAATTGTTCCATTAGAACCTGAGAAATAATATGGTGCAGTACCGCCCGTTAACAATATTGTTAAACTTCCGTTGGATACAAAACAATCGGGGGAAACTACCGTTAAAGACCCTAATCCGACTGGTGGTACGTCAACGATTGTCGTTGATTTAGTTACCGAGCAATTAGTAGAATCTGTGACCGTAACACTATAGGTACCGGCAGTTAAACCTGTAATATAACTATCGGTTCCACCATTAGACCATAGATAAGTGTATGGTGAATATCCTGTTTGTCCTGTTACAAAAATTTTACCTGATTGTACCGCGCAACCTGCATCAGGAACCGCATATAAACCATAATCAAACTCAGTTGAGTTTTTTATAATACAAGTCTCAGATTTACCTGTACACCCACCACCATCATCAGCTATCACATAATATGTCCCACCCGTTAACGTTCCATTAAATTCATAACTAGAACCAAACGAAGTACCTGACGATATATACCCTAAAGTATTTTCGTATAAATAAAATGTTGTGGTACCATAATAATTTGTTGTGGTCGCGGTTAGACTACCGTTACCCAACCCACATGTCGTGTCTTCGTGAGCACTTATTGATACACAAGTCCCACTTGAAATTGCGACGTTTACGGCTTGTATTGTGTTTGTTGGGGTACAACTATCAATGATATTAAATGTATAAGTTCCTGCAGATAAACCACTCACAGAATAATCTGTAACCCCAGCACCCAATGCTGTTGTACCTGACGCAGGACTTATCCATTGGATTGAATAGTCAGGAGCGTCCCCTGTTATTTCGACGCTAAACGCACCGACATCACTATTACTACAGTCACCAGTTACAGATAAGTTATATAATATATAACACATTAACTACACAATATATTAAAGTTTATTCCAACATTAAGTTTAAAGTTTGTACCTACGTCAGATGTCGAACATACCACATTGTAAATCACTACAGTATCTTCAGTAGTTAAATAGTAGTCATATCCGTAATTTTTTAAATCGTTGAGGGCAATTACTAAAGCGTTTACCCACTCGGTTTGGCTCGGTGAACTCAAGACAGGGTCTAAGTATCCAACACCATTAAAGAAACTATATTGGACGATTACTTCATCATCTAATCTTAAATCAACAAACCACTCAGTTGTTAATGAGTTTAAATTACAACTACCTAAAGTATATCCATTAGTTGTTAGGTATTGACCTAATACATTTCCTAAAACACCACCAAAACTAGTTATCTGACTATTTGTTGACCATGGGTATATACCACATTCAACTTCTTCAACAGGACAATCGTAAGAAAATAAGTTAGCAGTTATCTCACAAGGTTTACAAGGGACAGGTATTAACTGACATCCCTCTTGTCTTCTCCAAACAAACTTTTGTCTATGAAAAATAGAATTCTCTAAACGAGTACCAGTATTCCAAATGGTTGTTGCGGGAACCATCTGCTCAACTAAACGAATCCAATAATCACCAATACCATTAACATAATCCATCATTGTTTGATATGTGAAATTGTTATTCTCAATACCTTCAAACGATTCTGACTCTAAATATTTCCAATAAATTGATGCTAATGTTGGGTAACCACCTGTTTTACCATCAGCAGCAAATTGTCTGTTTCTAACATTAATCATATTTAACCAAAAAGTTTGAGCAAACTCAAAGAATGTTTTTCTTTTTGGTTGTGGGTTAATTTCAGTCCAATCAATACCACCTCTTTGTGGGTAAGGTAAATTAGGTGTTGGGTCACAATAGGTTGGCTCAATATACCCTAAACCTTGGTCAGGAATTGGGTAATTAGTTTGTCTTGACATGTACCAAACATCGTAAGCTAAACCTTGAGCGGGATTCATAAATAAATCCACATTCTTAACGTTTAATACTAGTTTTTCATCATCAACAAGATAACGTGAATTTAAACCACCATCGTAGTTAAATCTTAACCCCGTTTCATAATCCGTCCAACTTTTATTATTATCAATAACAGGTGTTAATGTATACCCTAAATTCATGTACGGGAAATACCTAAACCTATTTAAATATTCTTGACCATAACTATATGGTTTTAACACCGTTTGGTAATTAGGGTTTGTACCCGTAAACACATTTAAAGTCGGGTCTACTTGAGTTGGGGCTCTGTGTTCAGGTGTTTGTTCAAACCACCCACTACCGATTTGGAAAAAATATTCCTCTGTGTTGATAGGCGCTAAAGGATACCCTTCCTCATCAACAGGATAGTCATCTCTAAAAACGTTAACATCATAAATTGTTTCTGAAGTTGTAAACCCTGTGTACTGAACTCCAAATATTGAAAAGGTGTTTCCCGCTTCAAGTGTTGGTGTTTGTTGGATGTAGGTTCCTCCCGAAATAGATGCGAATTGAGTGCCAAACTCAATCATATTAATTTTTTGGTCGGCCAAATAAACATATTCATTAAACTCAACCAAAGCGTCAGGTGCACCTATTAATCGTAATAAAACTTCTATAGATTTTCTAGTACCTTTAGATTTGAATAGGTATGCGGAATTTAATATTAATGTTCTGTAATATTGATAATTTAATTCATCAGGTGTTGCCTCATTAGAAATACCCGTAAACTGTGGTGCATCCACATTTTTTTGACCAAAAACAGAGCTTAAAAAGTCATCATTTGTTATTGGCGAAATATTAATGTTCCAACCTAAAGTTTGTGCTAAATTTTTAAGTAATTGTGATGGGATATCATTACCAGGGTTGTAATTAACTGAATTCATAAAAGCAAGAGCCCCAATGAATTTTTTAGTTTCATCAAAACTTCTACCATAGATTTGTAGAATTTTCTCCATCTTTTGGGTCTGTGTATCAAACTCTTTAAAGGCGTCAGTTATAAAGAAACGAGAAATTAAGTTAGTTACATATAAATCAAAGAACTCACCAACTTCATCAAGTTGAGTTAAGTAATTTTCAAAAGCTTTGGTAACAATATCTAAGTTCCAAGAACCGTTTAATGGCCAAGAAATTGACCTATATTCAGTATAGTATTGCCCATCATCAGTTTGATTAGGAACTTGGAAGGTTGCGGTGTAAATTGGTGCGGTATTTCGATTAAGAAGGAAATTTTCTACTTGGTCAAAATCCTCATTAAAAATTCTGTTCACCTCAAAATCATTAGGTCTTACAATAAGATTATCGTAAATGATAGTTTGACCTGAAAATGGGTTACCTTGAACTGTGATTATTAACTCACCAAAATCATTTGTGTTTGTTGGTACAATATTAACCACCGAATACCCATTACCACTATAGTAAAGTGAATACTTTGAGTAATTTAATGTCATATCTCTCAAAGGAGATACCGCAATTTCCCTTAATTGTAAATTTTGTGTTGCATTTACACTAAAATCAATGTCAAATGGGTTACGGATTCTTGAGGCATCTAAACTAAATGTTGTTGTGTCGTTAACCGAACTATAAACAATATTAAACGCGGTTTCACCTGTAACATAGTTGATACCCATAAAAGACGACTCTAAAGCCGCAGGGAATTTAGCGATAATAGTCTCAACTGAAGTTGACAATCTTTTAACTAATGAACCATATTGTGTGAAATTAGTTATTTGACTTAAGTCGTAATTAGGGTAAACTTTGTAATTTTTCTCAAATATAGTTTTAGATTGATACACACTATCAATCCCCATACCTTCTAAACTAATTGGTTGTGAGAAAGTACCAACACTAAAGTTACGATTTTCTTTCTCGTTAATCGATGTTGTAAATTGGAAATTGCCTTGCGTTAATCCACCGCCAGCAACAAGCTGAAAACCAACTAAGTTATCTGAAAAAGTTCCTGAACCAGTTGCCGATTGTGGAGGACAAGTATATTTCGAAATTGCCATTATTGTGTTATATTTGAGAAGTTTTTACTATAATCAATATTATTACCTCTATCTTGTCTAACCTCGTATAACAATTCATTGAATTGGTCACGAATTTCATACAAGTTGTATTGTCTGTAAATATTATTAGCAGTATCGTACATTGTGTAGATACCATCATCAATTGACTTGGTTTGATTACCATACAACGCAATTGCTAACGTTGAGAAGTCGTGTTCTGCAACTTCAATATCCAAAGTAATCGGGTTGAAATATGTGTTAGATATTAAGATGTCCTGATTTGGTTGTCCGATAAAAGGAACCGCATTTGGTTTGTTAGTTGGTGCTGAAGATGGTGATAAAGTACAGAAAACTAAGTTTGTATTATTGTCTGTATAACGATACCTAACCGCCTTTTGTGATGTATTAGTCAAATTCTGAACAACAGGTTCACAAAAGAATGATGAGGTTATTAGTCTAAAGAAGTTAGGTATTTTAGTACCATCAGAATTTAGGTATTCAATTCTGAAACCAACCAATCCTTGATTAACAAATTTGTTTCTATACTCAGTTGGTACATTATTTAAATCAATAACTAAACCTCTTACGTTGGGTAACGCAGCTAAAACACCACAATCAGTTATTGATGTTCTAATTTGTGCCGGTCTAATATAAAGGGTATATATCCCTAATTTATTGAATTGGTCTGCAGGTAACTTTAGGTTGTATAAACCACCTAAAATTTCTACGGTATTTCCACCAGTATTTGAGTTATTGAAATAAGGCTTTAGAATTGCCGCAGCATCTAATTTAGTTAAGACGAAATTATCAGTCTCATCTCTTGATGGAGTATAATTTAAGATTATCTCCACATCTTCCGGTGATACATCAGCCGGTCTTATCGTTCCATATGTTCCTGTTGCCATATTAAGCTATTTTTATTATATTAAAAAATCCGTAACCATATTTTTCAAGGTCACCGATGTTGTTGATTTCTCCAAGTCTTTCAATTCGTTCCAATCCTGATATTTTTCCTCTCTCTATAAATACATTAGTTTGAACTTCTGCTTCATCAATTACGTTTAATAATACTTCATTTTTTGTAATTGCCGAACATATCATCATATCAGGTGTCATTCCCGATGACATAACAACAAATACCGTTCTTCCGTCACTATAATCATAATAGTCAACATTATTGATTGTGTAAGCGGTATAAAGACCATTATTAAACTCACCCCATACCGTACCTACATTACCTGAAGTACCAGTTACTGGTACACCTAATTTATATTTTCCATTCCAAAGAACATCTTTTTTACCGTAAACCTCAAGGTCACTAATTGTTGATTTAGTATATCCTGTAACAGGAAATGGTACCATTGTGTAATTATAACTTGAGTTTAAATAAACGTCACAATCTTGGTCTCCACTGAAAATATAATTATAACTGATAGGAGTTCCCGACCAACTACCACCAGCGGGTAAAAAATACGCAGTACCTTGTGGGTTTAAAATTGGTACATCAATGTATGGTGTGGTAATTGTTTTTTGGATGATATTAGAACCCCACGGACTCATACCTGACATAGTGATAGTAAACTCACCGTTCATGGTATAAGTGTGACTATAATAACTTGGCGATGTACTCGTTATGGTTTGAATGGGGCTACCATCACCCCAATCTAAATAGTAATTTGAAAAACTTAAGTATTTTTTAAATTCAGTATCCGATGTATTGTAGAAATAAAAAGTATAAGGATATGAAGTTGTCGCAGAAAACAAGAAGTTAGTCATTGTTTCTTGCTGAGTAACCATCCCATCAAAAACACTATAGTATCCTAAATCAATAGTGTTTTCAGTTAATAAGATAGGTACTGTAAGACCTGTTAATAATGACGTACCATCAGTACCACCTGATAATATTTCGGTCATGGATGAGTACACATAAGTCGTACCTGTAACATACTTAATAACTTCACGAGTTATGATGTCACAACAATAAGGTATTAACTCCGTATCGGTATATTCGGCGTAGGTGTTAACAGGGAAGATATCGTTTTTAATAACTTCGGGTGATATTCTAATATGATATTGTCTGTTATCCATTATGGGTTAATATATTCATACCATTTTATTGGGGTTCCATTTCCAACTCTAACGTTTGTTACAACATTGAAAATTTCATATGTTCTTGTTTGTCTGTCAATCACGACTTTATAATAAAACTTTTCTTCAGGTACAAAGTTGAATTTGTCGGGTAATGAACCTTGTGGTACATTCATCATTTTAACAAAAACACCTAATCGAGCGTCAAAGAATTTTGCGGTCATATAAAAAGTGTCTGTTGGTAAAAATTTAGGGTCTCTTAGCCAATACAAGTAAAACCCTTCACTATCACCAACAAAGTCTAACGGCATCGATGGTTTTTTTATCTGAACTGAGGGTAATGCTGTTGATATACTCACCGTCTCACTTCCACCTTGTTGTACGGGTAGAATAACCGTGAAGTAATTAGTTTGACTAACACCACTTAAACTATCATAAAAATCTAGTTTAAAAAATGATTTGGTAAAAGCCGGTCTATAGTAATAAACTTCAGTAGATAAAAATCCTTCAGGTAAATAACTGCAAACCCAATTCGCGCTAGTTGAGGTAGTAACGTTATTTGGGTTACCACTATAGAAATAAAAATCGTATTGTAATTTAGTTTGTTCTTGACCGTATTCTTTATGAGTAAACCTTAAAACTTCAAAATCATAAGGTGAACCAATAATTTCGTTAACAACCTCTTCTTGATATTCATCAATAGTCTCGTCTCGTCCATAGAAATCCCACTTGAGTTCAACAGGTAACTCAATAACTTGTGGTAAATCACTTAATATAAATTTGTAACTATTATTCACAATCGTCAATTAATGGGTCTTCAACAATAACTTGTTCTATATAATTAGTTCCTTCAGGAATTATTCTAAAAATTATATCGGTATATGGGTAATGTTTTCCATTTAAAAATGGATAATTTACTCCCAAACCCGATGAATCAATAAACCCATACGGATATAAATCCCTCCATAAGAATACCCCCTCATTTTGAGAGAAGTATGAATAGTTAGGAATGTTGTCAACCTGTTTCTTATCACCTGTCTCAATATAATCGGAATAAACCCTCAAAGTCATTGGTGAATGTGGTTGATAGTAATAACCATACCTATTTAACGCGGATTGTGGTGGGGTTAGGATATTAAACACAAATGGGTTCATTGTGAATTTATGATATAGGTTTGACACCACTCTTTCTTCTTGAGCCATGTCATTCCACTCACATAAGTCACCGTCCATCACATAGTCTTTTTCTAAAGACCTAACATATTTAAACGGTATTGCACCACCACCAGGTCCTCCATTGGCCCCCATGGTGGTATTATAAACATCGAGTACAAATGGCGTGTTAGAGTTGTTGTTAGTTGTTGACCACCATCCATTTACGTTACCACCAACTAAAGGTAGGTTGAACTCATATCCTTGTTTTAAAGGATTAAAACATGTTAAACCAAAATAACCTTTCCACATAGTAGTAATAAACAACTCAGTTATTGGTCTTTTTTGGTTATCAACTAAACCATTAATACTAATGTCGTCGTTGAATGTTAGGGTGTACGATTGTGCACCTTCTTTTGTTGCAATACGACTAATTTGATTTGGTGTTAAACCACTACTTTGATATTTTCGTTTTGGTCCAAATATGTTTTGGTCAAACCCAGCATTAACCATAACAGCATCTTTAGATGATGTCAGTATTTTATGTTTTCTAACATAATACTCAGAAGTACTTTCGGTGGGGTTTGTTGGGTTAATAACTCGTTTAAATGTCCCTGTAGTTCCACTAGTTGTTAAACTACCACCAGTGAATCCAATGTTAGATATTGTGAAAACATACTCTTCACTACCAGCCGCTCCATCACCAAGAGTGTAAACCTCAAAAGTATTTGTATTGTTATAAGTAATGTTTAGTCTAACATACTCACCAGTAGTTAATCCATGTTTTACAGGACATCTAAACATGATAATATCTTGACCTTTGTACGTTGTCGGAAATAAAACAAATGGAATTCCATCACCTGATAACCAACTAACAGATATACCTGACCTTGTCTCAACAGCACTTAATTGTTTGGTATAATCATTTTCAAAAGCATAACTAACAAAGAAATTCCAATTATAACTTGAGGCACTTTTAGGTACAAATGTTAAATGATTATTAGGTGGTTGAGTGTATCCTGTCACATCATAATCTGTTCTAATAAAATCAAACTCATTATATTGTGGGAAACCTGACCAAGCAACTTGTTGAGCGGTTGTATCACATTGGGAAATTGCTGCCGCAAGTTCATTAATGTAGTACATATTATTTTCAAATGGTGTGTAATTACTTGTTCCACTATAAGCATTGTAGAACAATAAATTAAATTTTGCCGTTGGTCTAAATACTTCGGACACCTGTCTTTCATTGAAGTAGACTTGTTCTAAGTCTATATTAATGTTTCTCTCGAACTCAACATTTTCTTTAGTTGTTTGTACAAAAGGTACATTCAACATGATTGTCGTGTCGGGTGCGGATTTGTACCTCAACGAACCTAAAATAACTCTTATTTCACTTAAATTTCCCATATTACGCAACAACCTTATTAGTATCAACCCACTTAGACAAGAATCTATCGTAAGCCGATTTACCTTTTTTTAATCCGAAATAAAAGTGAAATGGTGTCCCGACAGTGATTGCTCTAGCAACGTAAGTATTTAAAGCCCAATAAGCGGGGTTCGAACTAATATTTCCGGTGTTATCAACACTATAAATATAACTTTTAAAGTAGTCATTTTGGTTAGCGTTAGTAGTTCTAAAATATCTTGAGTTGGATAATAATCTATCAAGACTTTGATAGTCATAAGCAAAGAATGTATTTCCACTAATCCCTTGTGTGTACCAATCATTTTTTTGGTCGCCAAAAATATATGGTGAGTTATTAATCTCCCACTGATACATAGGTACTTTTTGTGTAAACACGCTAAAGTTATTAAATGCACAAGAATTACTTACACTAACAGAAGGGTTTAAAATAGTTCTTTTTGGTGTGATATAATCTCTTACTTGAGTGTCAGATGTGAAGAAAATACCAAATAATGGGTCATCACCACTCAAAGAACTAACAAATATTTGATTAGGTTGTGCATAGTTAGAAGATTCGAAAGGTGCAACACCTAACTCTGAGTTAACGGAAATTGATTGAGCATAATCAGCATCAACCATGTTATTAGGTCTACTAAAGAATGTTAATGCGTTAGCACCTCCAATTAACTGAGTTAAGAAATTAGTGTTAGCTAAACGAGTCACAATGAATAGGTTTAAAATATCACTAACATCAGAATAAGATGTATTTGTTAATTTATTAGCCACATAACCATCAAACCCATCAGATAAAACGATATCTTGTAGGTAGTTTGCTCTTGGTCCTAAATCCATCATAGTTGTTGGAAATTGTAGACTATACTCATTCCCATTAAATGAACCAAAAAAACCTGTTTGTGATTTTTTACCAATAAACGTATTATTCGTATATAAATAAGGACTACTTCTATAGTAGAAATTTGTTGTTGGGTGTAATGTAACCACATCCTCACAATAATTGGCGGATATTATTTGATTTGGATTTGGTGATAAAGGTGAACTATACACAACATCATTTCTAAAACCAAAAGCGTATAAGGTACCGTTAATCCAGTTATTGGTAAACATGTGACCAAAAACGTTTCTACAAGCCGCAAAAGTTATTGCCAACCTTGATGACCATTCAGTTAAATTAATAATATCACAAGGTAACGATAAAAATATTACCGAAACAAAGTTATAACACCCGTTAACCATTTTAGGTTTACCACCACAAACCGCAGGATTATTATAACAACTATCACCCGCAGGTGCTACTATTAAACTATTATTTGGACCTTCTTGGTAACAACCAAGTGGTACCATACTACCACAATTAAATGTATTAGTAACACCCGTAATAATTGATGGTTCACCAGTATTATCTAAATTATCCAACGTAGTACCTGTCAATGTAATACCACCTGATGATGTATTACCTGTACTCGATATCGACGTACCGTCATCATTCATAACAAATACTGAGAAATATAAATTAGATTGTAATGGGAAACTATTATTTAGATTATTTTGTTTAGTACTTGATAATGGTAATCTATCAGACCTCATCACTATTTGTCGACCAGATGAACCTAAACCATAATTAATGGTAGTTCCTGTTGGGTAAGCCGGCGCGTAATAAATTGATAAGAACGTATTTGGTGCAATTGCCGGACCTAATAATGAACCGTAAGTATTGAATGTTGGTATGACTTGGTACAAACCACTACCACCTTCAACAATTTCGTCACCAAAATAACCTCGATTATTGGTACCACTATTAACACTATAAGTGTTACCTGTTATATCAGAATACTCAACACTAAACGCATTATTAGACCTTACCTTAACACCTTCAGTTGACGCAGAAAATCCAACATTCAATGTTGGGGAACCCGCGGATGGTACAAACCCCATATTAAGATTGTCCAATGATGAGTATGTTGAAACTAAATTCGATGTGAATGAACTGAATGATGCGTTACCTGCAGCTGCCGGTTGGAAGTGGTATGAGTCGTGATATAAGTATCCATTACTATAGGAGTCTAAAGTTGTGTTGTTTGTGATATTGTGTCTAACATTTTTAAAACCTGGTTTTACGGGGTGATTTAATTTGAATTTAGGAGCTCCGTTAACACCTGATTTAACAACGACATTACCACTTGCCGAATTATAACCATAAAGAATACTTAAATCGTATTCACATTCCGACCTAGTTGTGTTAGGGTCAACACCTCTAACTAAGAAAACAATTTTTTGGTCTACATTTTCAGTTAATGCACTTATAGGACTAACTAATTGATTTGTCTGTACATAATTGTAATAATAATTACCCAAAGATGGTCCGGAAGGATTTTCGGTTTTAACCATCTTATACACATTCATTGGGTTTTTTATAAATCTTTCATTCAAAGAATTAACATTAGGTGTTGGACTACATAATGAATTAAACTCATTATATGTTGACGCGGTAATCACTTGGAAATACTCAATGTCCATAGGGTATTTTGCAAATGTTGCGTCATTAGGGTCTTGTTGACTAGTGTAAGTCTGATTTAATAATGTGTTAGAGTTTGCGAAATCTGCATATTCAACAGATACAGTACCCCCCGAATTATTAATTGATGTTCCGGTGATACTTGTGGTCCCGTACTGATTTAATGATGTATAACCCGTTATACTTGGGTCTTTACTTAAAACAGGTGATTGGAATGTAATGATATTTCCTGATTGGAAGAATAAATCGTTACCAGGTTGTACCATCAAAGCAATGACATTGTCGTAATGATATACACCGTCATTAGGGTTGAATGATACCTTGATTCTGTTAGCACCCCCACCAGGATTTAATGGGTTATTATCAAAATATTTAGATTTATTATTAAATAAATTTATTCTTTCATATAATGGTAAACTAGAGGTAAATATTAACTCATTCTGTGTAACCGCACTAGTTAGTAATTGAATTTGAGGGGCTCTTGTTTGAGCAGTCGCAGGATTTGTTGCTGAGCCAACCGCACCCATACCTTTACCACCAAATAACTTTTCATATGAGTTACCATCCGTTACATATAACGGGTCGTTTTCAACGTAAGAATCGGAAACTTCAGATGCAGTTAATAAAGCGTTTGCACCGTTTTCCTCCGCTTGGACATATAAACTATCAAGTCCTGTAGCCCCTATGGTTTCCTCGGCTCCACCAACCTCAACACCATTCTCACAACTACAGAAGTCGCAATCAGGGTAAGATAAATTAGGTAGTCTTATGTTGGTAAACAATTTATATAAGTTAGCCGCTTTATCAATATCTTCTTTTAAGTCTTGGAAGTTAGGACAATCTTTATGGTCAAACTTATTTGGGAATAAATTTGCCAAAACATTGTTAATACCACAAACTAATAATGTGAATGGGAAAACAACTACAACCAGAAGTACTAGTATTGGTGTTAGTAATAAAATTAAAAACGCCAAAACGTGTGCCAAAATTAGTAAGGTGTATAATGTTGGTTGGTTTATTAACAACATTATTTGAAACAACAAATAGATAATATCTGATTTAAACACCGCGTCGTTTGTTGGGAACTTGTTGTTTTCACTTTGACAATCAGTATTTAAAATATCTTTAACTGATATAATCTTAGAATTGGCATAACCATTTCTATATTGGGATATTAATTGTGAAATGGTGTAGACTTTATTGTACTGCATCTCATAGAACCTATCTTCACAACTAATCGCATCCTGTATCATTTGTTGTCCGATTGTTGTTCCAGTGTTACCGTAATCATTCCAATCTAAACTAAACGCATAGGACTTTTGAGCGGCTTCGGTGTTAGCTGAGGTTGCGGAACCATTGGTTAATGGGTCAACATCAGGTAACCATCCGTATTCTTTAATATTTGGTACTAAATAATACCCTCGTTTAATAGGGTCAGCACTTAATGACGGTGATTGATTCCATTTAACTTTAAAACGATACTTACCTTTTGTAGGTATACCCACTTTAGGGTCTGATGATATAACTTTTTCACCAAATTCATTGGTTGTGACGTAATCCATATTCATTGGTACGTCAATCATCCAAGTACCATTTTCATCAATTACCTGACCACCATTTTCCAATTCATAAGTTTCAAGTATTGGTCTTCCGTATATATCTTGTTGGATTGTTTGTCTTAGGGCTAAAATTTCACCAGGTCCTGTGACTAGTGAACACAAGTCACCTGCAGTTGGTTTTGATTTACAATTTTTCTTTAAATAGGTGTCATCATTTGATGAAACTAAAGAACCCATAAAAACTGATGTCGGTGTTATGTCAATGTTTGCTTCACCACTAACGTCAAAGTCGGTTCTGGTAATCCCAAGATTACAAATATCAGGTTGTCCCCATAAAGGTTCCACTTCAATAGTTCTATTGAATGTTATGATTTGTGGTAACTCTCTTAAATTAGTAGACGATTTAAACTTGGTTCCTGAAACTTGGTTTTCGGTTGCAATACCCATTCTAATTAAATCTTGGGGTGATAACGAAAATTCACCGATATCTGATAAGTCAACATCCACAACTATTGTTTGAGCACCAACAGGTACACCAAATATCATGTAATCACCACTATCGTTGGTTACCGCGTTATATTTATAATACTTATCGTAAACCTCAATTAAGCTAGGGTTAGTTAAAACATCTTCACGAGTAAAGAAAGTACCTGTTGGGGTGTGACCTCCGTGTTGTTGTTTATAAGGTAAAAGGTTATAACGATACCCATCCTCATTTAAATCCGTTAATGTTTTGTAAGGGTATAAATCAGAAATAACTGGGTCATTTTCATCAATATCTTCTAATGGGATAAAGACTGAAACCTTGGCATTTGGGATACCGAATCCGTTGTTAACACTAACACGACCTACGATAACTCCATAGTCAGAACACTGACGATTGTAAATTTGATTTTGTAATATTTTTAAGGATAAAATTTCAAGATACTCAAACTCTTGGTCAATTAGTACTCTAACTGAACTATCAACTCCGGGTTTTGTTCTTATTCTATATGAATTTGACATATTAATCTTTTTAGATAAATAGTTTATATACTATTTTCAAAAAGATAACCCATTAATTTCTAAAATAAATCATCAAGAAAAATTAACCGTTTTAAGATTTTTAACCCTAACATTTATATCTTTGTTTGGGAATCTTACTTGGTAAATTTGGTTTGGTTGTGCGAAGATGGTATCATCAATTAATTCAATCTGTCTTGTAACAGGGTCAGAATACTTTTGTGATGTTTGAGATGAAGAATATTGACCACCAACTAAATTAAAGAATTGTATATCTGAAACCGCGATAACACCGTTTTCACTCTGAATTAATCTTCTTAATTCTGACACAAAAATGTTTTCACCCATTTCTCTATTTAAAGGACTGAAGAATTCTGTTGCAATATTGATTATTTGTGATATAACAGCACCTTGGTTTTGACTATTGTCTAAAACCACATCAATATTAATACCTAAATCAATTACGTTAGCAGTTTCTATTGAAACGTAATCATTAATCATTCTGTAATTTGAGAGGTAGTTTGCAACATTATTTTTTAACGTATTTGATACGATTTCGGTTAATGAACCGGTCTCATCATAAGATAACATCTGTATCTTAATTTTATTATTTTCCTCAGTAATGGCAACCTTAGCAGGTGCACCAAATTGTGAAGGCATTGTTCTAATAAGTGAGTTATAATCATTAATTGTTACCGCTCTGTTTTGAGCTGAGAAGTTAAATGCCACTAAATTTCTAACCTCTTCAGTTGTTGGGAAATTAGCACCACCAATAGCGGCGGTTACGTTAGTACATCTTAATGAGTTAATAACACTTGTATTGGCGTTTTCGGATGGTCCGTTAACAAAGAATGATACAGTACCAATCTGTGTAATAGTATTAACACCTAAGTTACTTACACTACCACCACCAACTCTATACTGAACAAATAACGTAGTGTTTGATTTTAACACACTACCTAATGCGAAGTTATTAGAGTATTTGTTTAAATTTAAAACATATCCGTTTCTTGCAAACTCCCTTAATTGTTCATCAGCCGATTGACTACCACCACCAAACGTCATTTTTAAGTAACCCTCAGGAGTGTACTCAGTAATAAATTTATCGTTAACTTGTATGTATCGACCAACTTTAATTCCAGGTTTGTCTGAAACTTTTGTAGGGTCTTCAATAAACACCCTATCTTCAGCTAAAGCACTAACTTCGTACCATCGGTTATTAAGTCCTAAAAATTCTTGAGCACTTGGTACGTTGGCATATTGTGTACCATCTTTCAATAATACACTTGTCACACCCAAAACATTTTTTTCGGGTAAGAAAATTTCTAAAAACGGTCTAACATCTACAGGTGTTATTACTCTTTTGAAGACTTTAGTCACCCCGTTTACTACCGTTTCTCTTTTTACGATTGTATAGTTAATTAACTTATTATTAGAATCAAAGTTTGGTATCTTTAATCTGTTAGGATATCCTTCAGCACTTGTTGGTGATGCGAAGTCAATATCATAAACCGTTTCAAACGTTTGACCACCACCACTAACTTGGGAACCTCTTCTCAATATACCACAATATCTAATATCTTCTTTATCACCAAAAGCGGGTACCGTAATTGAGAAATCAACTAACGAAACCGAAGGTCTCATACCCGGAACTTTAAGTCCGTAAGTTCTTGCTATATTGAAGATTGATGACCTTTGTTGTGCGTATTGTAATACGGTTTCCTGAATGCTTCGGTCAATATTATAATGTAGGTTATCGGTTACCGCAGCATTTAAATCCATCAATACTGAAAATACCGAAGCGTCATTAAAATTATCAACCACTTCAGGGTAGTAAGTACGAGTGAAATTAATCAACTCAGTCCTGATTGATTGGAAGTCCCTAGTGGTATATGATATTTTCTTATTAGGCATATATTATTAAATATTGATAATTATGAAATCTGTAGTATCAAACGCAGTTTCCGTTATAGTATATTCGATTTTAATTTTTGCGGTATGTTCTAATTGACTTATATTTGTTACCCTAAACTCTCTTTGGTCGTCTTGATTTATATAAGTTCCTTTATTTTCTTCACCCGCTGATGCTGGAATAACACTAATATTTGTAATCTTTAGGTTTGGCATATAATCCTCAACCGATTGTCTGATTTCCGCAGAAATATCTGAGAATGTAGGACCATCAAGAGGTTCAAAAATATATTCATATAATCTTGTACCAAAATCAGGTAAAAAATATCTACTACCCTTTCTAGTTAAAATTAGATGGACTAAATCAGTTCTAATTTCCTCTTCAGTAAAATCCGATAAACTAAGGTACTTCCCATCAAAAGAGTCTTGAAAGGGGAAATTAATACCATATGTAAAACCATCTGCCATACTAATAAATATAATGTCGTGATATTTTCAATAAATAGTTATAAAATAAAAAATCCCGACATAGTGTCGGGATTAATGTCGCGATTAAGATGAACAACCAAAACATTCAAATTGAGAATCTATTGGTTTTTCAGGTTCTTTAGTGTAATTCACCACAGGTGTTTCACTTTTAGTAACTTGTTTACCGACTTTAGATATATCAACCGCTAAGTGTTTTGCCCCTGTCGAAATTGCCTTGGTTCTAACATAATAACACAAAGTCTTTAATCCTTTCTTCCATGAGTGAAAATGTGAAGAAGAAATTTTAGATAATGTAGGGTTTGACATATAGATATTCATTGATTGTGTTTGGTCAATGAATGGTGCTCGGTCTGCCGCCATATCAATTAATTCTCTTTGTGAAATCTCCCAAATAGTTTTGTACTTAGGTATTAAATGTTCAATTCTTTTAACTTTTTTATTATAACTTTTTTCTTCAGGGTCAAGGTAATTGTTGAAGTTGATGTTTTGAATTGAACCTTCATTCATAATGATTTCATTCTTTAATTCTTCACACCAAATTCCAATTTTTTCAAAATCGTTAATAAGGTATTTGTTAACAATCATAATCTCACCACCAACAACACGACGATTAAATAATGCTGAATGTGCTGGTTCTGTCATTTCAAATGAACCGGTGATTTTTGCTGATGATGCCACCGGCATCTGAGCTGTGAATAATGAATTACATACACCCCATTTAGCAACATCGTCTTTCAAACCATTCCAATCCCAAAAACCTGATAATTCGTCTTCTTTAAGACCCCACAAATCGAATTGGAAATCACCTTTTGACATTGGTGAACCTTCAAAGAATTTATATGGTTTGTATTCTTCGGTTCTACACAATTCATTACTTTCACTGATTGCCGCGTAGTAGATAGTTTCAAAAATATCTTTATTCAATCGACGAGCCTCTTCCGATGTGAAGATGTAGTCCATTAAATAGAATACGTCAGCAAGTCCTTGAGTACCGATAGCAATTGCTCTTTGTTCCATACCACCTTTACGTCCTTTTTCAGTTGAGTAGTTGTTAATATCGACCACTTTATTCAGAGCTCTAACAACTTTTCTTGTTTCATCGTGAAGTAGTTTGAAATCAAATTTACCATCTTTAATAAAGTTTTTAAGAACCATAGATGATAAGGTACAAATTGCGGTAGTTTCCTCGTCAGTGTATTGGATAATCTCAGCACAAAGGTTAGATTGTTTAACCACACCAATATTTTGGTGATTACTCTTAGAGTTTACATTATCTTTAGCCAATAAATAAGGAACTCCAGTTTCAACTTGTGATTCTATAATTTTGTTCCAAATCTCTTGAGCTTTAGTTTTTTTACCAAGACCTAAAGATACCGCCTTATTATAATTTCTTTCGTATTCTTCGCCATAAGTTTCTTGTAGTGGTTTGATACCCGCTTTAAGAATGTCGTTAGGACAGAACAAATACCAATCATCGTTTGTTTCAACCGCTTTCATGAAGTTATCAGGTAACCATAGTGCGGTAAACAAGTCACGTGCTCTAAGTTCCTCAGCACCTGTGTTCTTTTTAATATCTAACAAGTCAAAAATGTCTTTGTGCCATGGTTCCAAGTAAATAGCCGCACTACCAGGTCTACGACCTTGTTGGTTAAAGAATCTTAGTGATTCATTTACAATCTTAAGATATTTCAATAAACCACCAGCGTATCCACCTGAGCTAGAAATTCTACTTTCTTTACTACGAATGTTAGACATAGAAAGTCCAATACCTGCCGCATCTGAAGAGTATGTTGAGATATCTCTCATGGTATTCAAAAGTCCATCTCTTGAATCTGAGTTGTTATAATGTAACACACAAGATGCTAATTGAGGTACTTTAGTACCAGCATTAATCATGATTGGTGTTGCTGGTGAAATTAATTGTTGAGACAATGAGCGGTAGTATTCTACTGCGTCTTCAAATGTCTTAGTAACCCAAAGAGCCACTCTCATGTACATGTGTTGAGGTCTTTCAACAACAACTCCCTTTGGTGTTTTCAACAAATACATTTCTTGTAGTGAACGCCAAGCAAAGTAGTCAAAATTATAATCATTTTCATGATTAATAACACTATCAATGTTTTCTTCACCATATCGATTAATGGTGTCAATTAACACATCATTAATGATTCCAAACCCATGTAATAACTTCATTGTTTCTGAGAAACTTTCATTAGTTTCCTTATGGTATGAAGATATCGCAACCGAAGAAGCAAGTCTTGAGTAATCGTGGTGACTTCCTGTATAAGAAGCCGCAATCTCATAAACGAGTTTGTCAAGTTCTTTGGTTGTAATAGTACCTTCAGTTGGTACCGAAGTTATTACCTTAATAAAAATCTCGTCTGAGTTAACACTCAAACCTTTAGCAGCTCTTTTAACTCTGTTATAAATCTTTTGTGGGTTAAAAGACACTTCTTCCCCACCTCTTTTTTTAATTTTCAATGACATCATATATAAGTTTTAATTAAAAATCATCAGTGAATGAAAGAGTTTCATTCAATTTTGCTTTTTGATATTCTACAGTTCTTGACTCAAAGAAATTACCTTTAGTCTCAACTGCAATTTGTTCCATGAATTTAAATGGTTGTTCAACGTTAAACTCTTTTTTACATCCAAGTTTAACCAATAATCCATCAACAACAAATTCAAGGTATTGTTTCATTAAGTTTGAATTCATTCCAATCAATGATACTGGTAATGATTCAGTTATAAATTCTTTCTCAATTTCAAGTGCTGAAAGAAGAATCTCTTTGATTCGTTTCTCACTTGGTCTATTTTCAATGTGGTTATTCAATAAATGAATTGCAAAATCACAATGTAGGTTTTCGTCTTTAAAGATTAGTGAATTAGCATTACATAGACCTTGCATGATACCACGAGACTTAAGCCAGAATATTGAACAGAATGAACCTGAGAAGAAGATACCTTCAACAGCAGCGAACGCCACAAGTCTTTCTTGGAAAGATGCGTTTTCAATCCAATCTAAAGCCCATTTAGCCTTTTTCTGAACAGCGGGTAATCTATCGATAGCATTAAAACACTCATCTTTTTCTTCGGGATTTGAAACATAAGTGTCAATCAACAATGAATACATTAGTGAGTGGATATTCTCCATCATTAATTGGAATCCGTAAAAGAACTTAGCCTCAGGGTATTGTACTTCTTTTAAGAAATTCTCCGCCAAGTTTTCATTCACAATACCATCAGATGCCGCAAAAAACGACAATACATTTTTGACAAAATATTTTTCGTTGTCTGAAAGATTTTCCCAATCACGAATATCGTTTGTCAAATCAATTTCTTCCGCAGTCCAAAAAGCCGCTTGGTGTTGTTTGTAGTACTCCCAAATATCATTATGTTCGATAGGGAAGATAACAAATCTGTTCGGGTTTTCTTTTAAAATTTGTTCCATATTAATTATTCTCTTCTTTTTTAGTTTGTTCTTTTTGTTTTCTTCTATCCAACAAATCTTTAATTCGTTGTCTATTTCTTTCTTCTTGTTGTTCTTCAAGACCTAAGAATGTTACCGAACTTTCGGTATCAATTTCTAACATTCCGTTATCGAACTTACAATTCTCAAATACCACACCATCATCACCAATACGTGATTTAGTGATAGCAATTGTTGCCAATTTCATCTCTTTTTGTTGTAATGACTTAGCCACTGAGATGATTACGTGCCCAACTTGAGCTTTCTTAATAGAACCACCCATTTGGTCTGTTGTTACAACATCTGATGAGATTGATTGACGGTTACCTTGAGTTGCTGTCCATCCTACGATGTCAAGTTCGTGACACATCGCCTCAAATGCTCTCATAACAGAACCTTCAGATTTCCACTCATCACCTAAGTTTCTATCAGGTACCACACAATCAATGTAGTCTAACAATACCATGTCAATTCTAATACCATCAGCAATCATTTTTCTGATTTGGTTTTTAATTTGTAACATTGACATTGTATCTGACGGTAGTTTTTTCAAGACTAGTTTATTTGGCATTGTGGTTTTAATTTCGTGAACCTTAGCCATAACTTCATCTTTCTTCAAAGATAATTCATCTGGATGAATTTTCGTCCATAATGTGAAATGTTTTCTTTGAATAATTTTTGGGTTGTCCTCAAAAAAGATTTGGAGTACGTTATATCCCATGTTAAATGCGTGATTAGATATTTTCGTTAGTAAAGTTGATTTACCTACTCCCGTTGGTGCTAACACAACACCAATTTCCCCTTTTGCTAATCCACCCTTTAAAAGTCTATCGATACCTGGGATACCCATAGGGATTGGGTGACGATAGTCTTCGTTTAACACCTCATCCAAATTAGCAAATACATCAGACTGTCCGTCTTCTCGTTGGCCTACTTGTAGAGCATTTCTAACAAGTTGTTCAACCTTATCGTAATTCTCAAATTCACCACCATCGATGATTTTTTGAGCTTTGTTCATCACTTTTTGTAGTTCTTGTTGTTTACAGAACTTAAGTGCCTTCTCTTGAACGAATAGTCCTCCCTCAACATTAACCTCTTTAATCTTCTTGATAGTATCAATAACGATTTTTGATGCTAATTCTTGTTGTAATTCTGATTTTGTAATTTGTTCTAGTGTGTCAAACGTAGGGGTGTGTTCGTACTTTGCGTAGTACTCTTTCACCATTTGAACGATTAGTTTGAAGTACTTGCTCTCGAAGTAATTCACCTCAAGAACATCAATAATAGTCCTTGCAAACTCCTTATCAATGATGATTTGGTTTAGTAGTTGGAGCTGAAATCCGCTACCAAGATATTCAAAATTTTTGTTTGACGCCATAGTGTTTCTCTTTTAATGTAAAAATAAATATTAGACAGATAGAGGAACTCCCATGTATTCCAAAGTTAAATTTTTAGATGAAAAAATGTCAGTCAAAGACATAAGTAGATTTTTTAGGTGTGGGCGTACATCTACGGTGTATCTTACCTTTGGAGGGTATACTTTGGCGTTGAACTGACGGTGACAAATTGTCATGTCTCCTTGCTTAACAAAGATGTTAATGTGTTCAGGTCCGTCGGTATAAGATGTCTCCAACATAGCTGGGTTTGTGACGATTTCATCCATGTTGTCCATCATATAGACAACCGTCTTCATTTTAAGTTGATACTCAATCTCATTTGAGAATTCTCTGATTAAATGATACAAATCCATCGAACTTTTAGCCTTAGGGTTAAAATCCCTAACATTAAAAAACCTCTGAACAATGATGTTATCATTAACCATCATCAAAAACTCTAGTTTCGTTGCGTCTTGTTGCTCTTTCATAATTTATTTGATTTGTTTAAATTTACGTTTTTCTTTTCTTGTTAATTTTAAAAATGGTTTTAAAAAGTATACCCAAGCGTCGTCTCCTTTTGGTAGATATTTGAAGAACCCATCTTCCATCATCATTTTGATTAGGTTCTTGTAACCTCTACCGTCAGGGTCAAGACTCTCACGGTAATAAAGTTCTACTAATTCTTTAGCATCTTCTGTAATAAGGGGGTTTGACAAATCGACAATTTTTTCGTTAATCTCAAAAAATTCATCTCCATATATTCCTGTTTTGGTTTTACCACTTAACAAATTTTGTAATACTTTGTTTTCCTTGTCTTCTTTCAAAAGGCTTTCTGCCTTTGTCAAAATATCGGTAACACTTACCGTTTCGTCAAGTACCTCAGGGAATAATTTTGCAAATGTCTTCTCACCCAAGAAATAGATACCATCAATGTTATCTGACTTATCCCCCATTAAAACCTTACAGGTCTTGATGTTATCGTGAGGAACTTCAATGTCGTGTAACTTGATGGAATCACCCTTCTTATAGAATTTTTTTGAGTTCGGCGAATAGATTGACACCTTATCTGAAATAAGTTGTGTCAAATCTTTATCACCTGAAAAAATTGTTTTGTGTTCGTTCTCAGATATTTGACAGTAGTAAGCGATGAGGTCATCAGCTTCGTTATTATCAATGAGAACTTGTCTTACGAACATTTCTTCGAGGTATTGTTTCACCCTCTCCTTTTGTTCTTGAAATGAGTCCATTTTGAACTCATTCATGTCGTTTCTACGATGTTCTTTGTATTGGGGGTATATCAACTTCCTTGCGGAAGAATTACTGTCTCCATCCCAAAATACTACGACCTTATCGTAATTGTACTCTTCAATAAACCGTCTAATTGTGTTTATGAAGTGCCAAGTCCCTCCAATATGTTTTCCATTATGGAAGTAATCTCTTACACCATGAAACCCAATTTTAAAAAGATTGTTTCCGTCAATTATTAACGTTTTAATCACTACAGTTTATTTAATGGTTCTACTTACTCTTTTTCTTCTCTTAAATCAAAATCACCGTCAGTACCGATAATCTCTTTCCAGTAATCAGCGTATTCTTTTTTGTAAGCTTCAATCGACGCTTTCTCTTCAGACGCTTCTTTACCGGCAATAAACCCGTGTGGTGTTACGATAATCTTACCGTCTTCATACCCAAGTCCATTGATGTGGTTTTTCAATACCGACACTTTTGTTCTTGACGCGAACTTAACCGTTCTTTTGTCTTTGGTTGCGGTAATCTTAGTTGTTCCCGCACCTTTTTGGTTACCGAATAGGAATACCAATGATGAGTTCAACCAAATTGCTTCACCACCTTTAGCCTTAATCTTAGGTTGACCAAATGGATTGTCAGGTAATTCAACCCACGGTTGGTTAACGATAACCAAAGTGTTTTCGTATTTAGAATCCGCTTTACGTGAACCTGAAATACGTTGGTTGATACCCATACCTATTTTGTCCGCCAAAGTCGATGCGTTGTGTTGTTTACCACCTTTACCTTCGTAAGTCATCTTACAAGGAACAGAACCAACTGAATCCCATAAGAATAGTAAACTATAATCCAACTCACCTTTTTCTTGAGCGTCTAACAAACTATTGATGTAGTCAGTAATTTGTTCGATGTAGTCAAAGTTGTTATTGAAGATGTAAAACCCATCCCAATCCAACTCACCTGTCGACTCATCAACCACTTCTTCGCATTCAAAACCCATAAGTTTTGCGTGTTCAAAAGACCATTTTTGTTCCGTGATGATAAAGACAGGTAAAATACCTTTTTTCTGTGCATCCACAGCAGTTTTAACCAACGCTGTTGTCTTACCAGTGTCTGAGTGTCCTAAGAACATATTCAAATGTCCGATAGCAGGTCCAGGTAAACCAACGGCATCCAAAAACTCCTCACCCAAGTCAAAGAAACGTTGGGGTTTGTACTTAGCTGAAGTAGAGAACTTCTTCTTCAGAGTACTAAAATCATTTTTCTTAATTGCCATTGTCTATGTATAATATTGTTATTACCTAAAAATAAGAAAGCATGGACACAATGTCTATGTTAGTGTCCATGCTTTTATTGTTAAATTTAGAATGGTAAATCTTCGTCAGCTTCTGCGTTAACCTGTGGGTCAGCGTAAGCCTCATCACCACCTAACATAATTTCACCTGAAGTTGAGTCTCCATAAACGTACCCACCTTTTTCAGAATCCCAACGTGGGGTCTCACCACGAGCAATTGCTTCAAGGTATTCAACAGGTTTTTTAGAGTATACGTCTTCCCAAGTCAACTCGTCATCAATCCAAGACTTAGCCAAGTCTTTGTCCTCATGAACAGGAGCCGGGTCATCATACATAATGGTTTGAATTACGGTGTAGGTAGCACCTTTAGGTGTTTTCGCCTTTGTCAACTCAAGGATAATGTCACGACCGTTATCAGGGTCAGTGATGTCACCTTTAGCTCTCCAAATAGGGATGATTTTGTCGAGGATGCCCTCATTTTTGTAGTTGTGTTTGAAACGCCAGAATTTTACACCTTCGTCTTCTGCGTCACGGTCAATAACCTTAACAATGTAGAATTTACGAGAAAGATATTGTTTAGCAAGTTCTTTGTCAGAATCTTTACCTGTTGAACGTAGTTCTTCATAAACCTCGTTCAATGGTGAACGCTCGTTGTCGTTCTTTCCTGGGTCATAAAATTTTTGCCATTTACCGTCCACTTGAATCTCGTGGTACCAAACTTCTTTGAATGGTGAAGAACCATCTGGGGTTGGGAGAATTCTCAACCGTCTTTGTCCCTGTTTTTCGGTATCCTTAAGGATTGCCGCAAAGTATTTCTTCATTCTCTCGTCTTGGGACATCTTTGAGGATGAACTAGAACTACCTTGTTTTGATTGTTCGTACTGTGCAAGTACTGCGTCTAATGAATTTGTCGCCATAATATATAAAGTTTAAATTGTTTACTAAAGTATAAGTGTCAGCCGTGGGTTTGTCAAATCAAAAAACGGTCCGAAGACCGTTTTATTTATCTAACGTCTATAATCTTCTCGTCGGTCATCTCGTCACCAAAATCTCTAAATGATTTTTTAATATCTGAGTTAGAATAGTCTTCAACATCACTCTGTGTTAAAACATATTCATTTTTTCCCGACTTTTCCATTTCTTCCTCCTTATCTTGGAAGAAATCGGATAATTTTTGATTGTATGGTCCAGAATCTAAAGTTCTTAACTCAAGTTTTTCTTCAGGAGTTTTAACTCTATACTTTTCAACCTTCATTTCAAGGTCGTTAAGTTTGGTCATAATGTTGTCCATTTCACCAAGTCTTGATTCTAAGTCAGTTAAATGTTTAAATAAGTTATCGAAATATTCTTCTTGTTTCTTCTCGACGTTTTTCTGTGATTTAACTAAATCAGTAATATCAAGTTCTTCAGTTTTATCTTTTTCATCACCAAGTTTTTCAACGTCAGGGTCTGCGGCAACATCAACCGTTTGTGTTTCACCAGTAGGTGCTGCCGGAGGTGGTGCCATACCAGCATCAGCGGGAGGTGGTGTCATACCCATATCTACCGGTGGAACCTCTCCTGCAGCATCAGCAGGTGGGGGTGGTAATTCACCTTCAGCAGGTGGTGGGGGTAAAGTCGCATCTTGTTCCACAATGTACTTGTTAATTTCTCTATATCTAGAGATTTCCGAAAGTATGTTCTCGTTAACTTTTTTCATTTTACTTATCCATTTAAAAGTTGCTTAACACCGTGAGATGTTTCAACTTGAATTCTTTTATTTCTTGTCATAGTATTGTCAACACGTTCAATAAGACCATCTCTCATTCTAACTGTGTAGCAGTCACCTGTGTCTAAATCGCAAACTTGTTTAGTACCGTCACCTAAATCTTTTTCAGTGTGTTTGGTATTTTTACCTAAATAGTTGTCTAAAATTAATTTTACGTCCATAATTTGTGTTTCTTAATAAATATCTTAGTTTATATGAAAATATTATTTTGGGGTTTGGTCATAAATTTTGATAGCTTCTTGTACTATTTTTTCAAGAGTTTCTTTTTCGGTATTACTTAATTTATTGTAAACCTCATTATTTCTTTGTACACTACTATTATTGTTTATAACCAAGAATTTTGTAATACTTTCTTTTGTTTTTGAATATCCGTTAGTTCTTGATTTCCATCTATCATAGATAAATTCAATATTTGAATTAACGTTATTGAATACCGGATATGAAATATTTGATGTCGAGCAATAATATTTTTTATCTTTAAAGTATCTGTCGCCAGTCGCCCCCCAAGAATCATTTTGTTCTGCCGGCGATATTGATATACCTAAATAGTTGTTTTCAACACCAACTAATAAATTAGTACTATTTGGTTTCTTAGAGTTCATATAAATAGCACAGAAAATAATAGTCCTTAATAAATCATCACTCGGTACCGTAGTAACAATATTAGATATCATTTGTTGATAGTTCAACTCCGATGTACTTGGATTATCCAATACTGAATAATCACTATACTTACTAAGTACCTCACATAAATTACTACTACCGCTGTTTGGTTTTGTCGAGTCTTGGTTGGTTAATTGTCCCACAACACCAGTCGCTTGGTCAACCACATTAGAACTTTGATTAACCACTTTAGGTTTTTTCTGATTTGGTTGTGTATTACTACTTAATTGGTTTTTAATAGAAGCTAATAAATTAGTTTTTAAAACCTGTAAATAATTATCAATTTTTGGTAGTGACGCGGTTGGTTGTCTAATACCTTCGAAAGTAGTCTCAAACTTACCAGGGGAGATTGAGTGGTTTACACTTGTAATCATATAAGGACCACTAAACATTGGTACGTGTCTTAAGTTAAAGTACATTGTTGGTTGGATTAGGGCATCTCCCATCATACTAACTGAACAAGTATAACTTCTATTTTTATATAGATTATATAATGAAGTACTTTGGCTAGCCCCTGACCTATTATTACTTTGATTTGCCATTTGGTTTAACACCTCAATAGATTCTGCAGTTGCTTTACCAGCATCTTGACTCACACTAAACCCGTGGAATATTGATTGGTTTTGAGGACCAATATCAACATTAAAACCAACAACTTTATTTGATTTATCCCAATCTTTTTTATTGGTTAAATCCTCAACAAGTGGATTATTGGAGCCTCTTGTTATTTCAAAGGCATCATTTCTATAACGATAATCTACATTATTTTTTAAATCTAGTTGTTCACTTGGTTTTCCACCATAAAAACAAACCATTTTAGCACTTGATTGTCTATAATCAACATTCATGAAAGTACCAAATAAAGTATTTGCAAATTCTAAAGTACCCTCAGGTTTAGGTGTTGGGTTTTTAATAACATCTTGTACATTATAGAAATTAACATATGATGGTAAGTTCATTACAACAAAGTTGTTTTCGACTAAAATAGACTCTATAAATGTTTTAACACTAGTCTTATCGTTTATATTATTTAATCTATTTTTTAATTTGAAAATGTCGACTAAAATCTTATCACCAATGTTTCTACTTGCTCTATCCAATAATAAAACATCTTCAAATAATGTTTTTGTTTTAAAATCAGCACCAGATATCCATTTATCATTTAAGGCTTTGAATGACTCCCATAATTCGACTTTAGTTTGATTACCTTCAAGTTTAGAATTAATCTTGTTGTTACCTTGTATAGTAGTTTGAGGTAATTCTTTCTGAATTTTAGGTATTAAATCATTGATGATATTATTTTTAAAACCTATTAAAGAATTCAAATAATCATCCATTGACGAAGTAAATGTTGACTGATTCGTTGAGCTATTACTTAACTTCTGTGTAGCATATAACTTAATAATTGGTGCAAAATTAATAATGTTTTGTTCCGTAAATGCAACATTTAAATCAATAAAGAAATCGGTAATATATGACCCATTATTATCATACACCAACTCAGGTATTTCTGAAAACCCAACATAGGTTCTTAACGCTTTCCATTCGTTAGGGTAAAGAGATACCGACCCAGCAAGTGTTTGACCACCTGAACCAGGTAATGCGTTTGGTGTTAACAATGTATATTTTTCCCAAGTATAAGGGTCTGCAATATCAAGACTTGAAAAGCTGTAAAATAATCTTTTATCAAACTGAGATGGGTTACCTATTTTAGCGATAACGTTAATCTCATTAATAAACTTGTTAAGTGTTTTAGATAATTTTTCGTATTGTGATTTTTGAGCAAAAATAATTCTATCATTACCTGTGTTACCAGTAATCTTAGGAACTTTCATTAGGTCGGTCATTAGTAACTGAAAGTTCATCATGTCTTTAACAGACGCTTGGTCACTTGATAAAATAGTACTTGACGTGTAGTTATATTTTGATTTTGAGAAATTTAAGAATTCAGTCTCAAATAAATCTAAAACTTCTTTTTCAAAAACGGAAAACATTTCACTAATTGGTGTGTATTGTTTAGGTGTTCCGTTTATCGAGAAGTTTTCTTGTTGAGTTTGAGCCGAGAAAATTTCTTTTAAATAATCTAATGGTGTTGGTTTAATAACCTTAGTACTATCAAAGTACCCATAATTTGGTGCTGTCCAAAATGTTCTTACAGAACCATCAAAAACCGCTTGATTGTTTAAGACTTCTTTTGTTAATTTTGAATTACCGTTAAAACACTCGAACTTAGTTTGGTTTAGTAGTGAACCTTGTGATGGCATAATGAAACTAGATATTCCATCATCATAAGAATCAACATAAGATGTCCAAGAAAAAATTCTAAGGTCTCTTTTAAGATTATTAGGGTCAAAAGTCTCACCTAAACTAATATTCGCATCAGGTGAATAATCCAAAGTGAATCCTGAAAATTCAATAGCCGTTTGTATTGCGGTACTATTATAACCAGAAAATATTTCAAACCCCTGATAAAACACATTAAAGTCGTTTATTGTTTTAGGGTAGAAACCTGTATTAATTGTTGATGAGGTTTCTGTACCAATTACAACATTTTTTTCTAAAACAATCTCAACAATACCAATATTAGTTCCCGCACTAAATGTATATGAAGCTCCTGTAGTATTCAGAACAGGATTAAAATTGTTAGTATAATTAAATCCTGACCATGAGGTGTCAATATAATCAACACCAGTTTCAATGAATGTTTTATATCGGTTCCATATCGACCCGTATTTTAATACCCAAGCATAAGGTAATTTGTGTACGCCACCAAATTTCTTTAATGTTGCAAAGATATAACTTAAATCCTCAGATTCAGTTTTTGTTTTATACTTTTCTCTTAATGTTGATAAGGGTAATGAATTTAGAAATAGGTACGCGGCCTCCTTATATGGATGTTCATCGTAATTTCTGAAATTTTTAATACCTTGTTGGATGGCATTAACGTAGTATGGCGTATTCAACATTGACACAGTTTGAATTGGGGAGACTCCCTCACTGTAATTTAAATATTTTAAGTTACCCTCCGTATATGATTGGTTTCCATAATCTTTACTTCTTCCCTCATAAAAAAGTTTCATTCCTGAAATAGTAGATATATTATCACCTTTAGGTCTTTTATCTTCAGTCTCAGGTAAAAAATTCGTAAATAATTTCTTACCACCGTCATATGATGTTAGGTTGGTTATGATTTTATTTACAGGATTATAAGAAAGTATTGTTTTAGTATCTAAAGCGTTATCAGCAATTAAATTCGCCTTTCCATTAGCCAAGTAATTTTTAACCCAAGTGTCATTAGTGAAAGGGTATGTATCCACAAAATCATTAATATTGGTCGTGGTACTATTATTAATATAATTAGAAAATTCAGTTTCAGTTGGTAATGAAACTTCAGGTTGTGATAATGAATTAGTTATAATATCTTGGGTAATGAATTGGAAACTTGAGTTATTAATATCATTACTAATATATTTTGTATTAAAAATACCTCTAATGAAATTTTGCCAAGACTCGCCGGTACCTGAGTTTGAGATGTGTCTTAAAAAGACTTCAAAATTGGTTCCGTTGTAATTGTACTCTTTCAATTTAGCAATTAAAAATGGATTGTCGTTTGACAAACTTTTCAGTATATTATTTTTCTCAGCTTCGGCAATTATATTATAAATTAAATCGTTATTAGTGGTTAACTCACCACCTCTATTTAAACGAGAATAATATGTAACAAATAAAGCTCTCTCATAAATTTCATAAAAATATTTAATCTCTTCTTTGTTACCATAAACTTCATTCCCAACCGGAAATTCAATAGCGTTTAAAGATACTCGTTGTGTTTCAGTTTGTTCATTTTGAGAAATAGGGTCTGGTGGGACTGAAGCACTTCTATCCGTATACCCATTTATAAATTCTTCAACAAACTCAACTTCAGGCCAAACATCAGGTAAATAAGCCTTTGTTTGGTCAATTATGGTTAAATCACCAGGGTATGCGATTTCAAAAATTTCATGACCGTCGTTACCCGTAGTTTCTTTAATCACTTGAGGCCATGGGTAGATTGGTTGGTCATTAATTCCAGGTGTTATCGCTTCTTGGGAAGCCCCTTGTGTTTGTGTTTGTAATACGGCTTGTTTTCTAATTTTAGAATCTCTAACATTCCAAGCTTTAGTATGTGTATCATCCATCAAACGTAAAAAAGCTTCAGAACTAGCAAAAATAACCGCTAAAACATTTCTCATATTTGGGACAAAACCAATACCACTACTACTACTTTGTAGTAGCTCACCTAAAGCTTCTGTTAAGGCGGCTTCAATCTGTTCTTTAAATGTTTTTGTTTTTTTTCTCATTTCCGATATTTTATCGGTAAATGATTTAATACCAATTATTGGTAACCCATTAACCACCCCTTGGACAGATAATCCATCTGGGGATTCAAAAAAGAAATAATCAGGTTGTATTATCTCACCCTCAAGTGTAACCGCACTATTAAACGTTAATGACGCCAATACCTCAGATTTAAATGTGTTTAAATCAGTTTCGTTTGGTTGTCCTTTAGTATTCTTTATAAGGTTATAAGTTTTTACAAAATCAATATCTTGTTCTGTGAAGGGTTGTGATGGTGAGAATATCGAAATCTTAATATCAAAAGGTACACTAGATTGTACGGGTTTCTTACCGTTAATAGTGTAAGAACCTTTAACACCTAAAGTTTCATTACTTTCTAATATTTTTTTATACTTGTCAATAATCGCATTTAATTTCGAAATAGCGTCCTTCTTTTTTTGTATTTCAGCGTACTCAGGTTTGAATGGGTAAACCGTAATACCTCTACTCAACACAATACCTTTGGTTTTATCCATGTAAGTATTATACCATGATTTTTCACCAGAACTATAAAGAAGAACCTCACCTTCAAACTTACTAATTTCATTTTCAAAATTCTGTATATTAGTAAGAGGTTGCATATTTTGTTTGGTAAACTTATCAAGTTCGTTTTTAACAAAATTCTCAATCCTTTCGGTCATTTGTACAATAGTGATTTCAGGGAAGTCGTCGGAAATTAAACCTTTCGACTTATATTCACTATACATCTCTTTAATCTTCATATACCCAAGGCTAGTTGTACTATCAATAACCGTTTTATTAGCGGTTTGTGTATTTTGTACTGGGGTAATTTTGATTCTTGATTTATACATGTGAGGTACTGATAAAGCATAAGCCATTGTCACCTCGTTTAATACCGTATATTTGTATGTATAAAATTTTAAATCAATTTTATAATTTCCACTAAAAGTGTCGAACCTTGCATTGAAGGATTGTAACATTAGGCTCAGTTTAATCGCTTTACCGTAATATCCTTTAAGTGTTAGTGTAAATAATGGGTAAGGTAAATTAAAAAACGCCGCGTAAGGTGAATTATCACCACCTTCGAATAAAGCTCTACCTCTAACATCTTCTAGTTGTATTGAAATTACAGGTAAGAAATCCAAACCTTGTCTAACATTAATGGAAGTGATTCCTAATAATCCATTATCGGTTGCACCGGGTTTACCACCACTATTTAATGTTTGTCTAAGGAATGTATCACTACTATCGTTTGGATTTGTTACAAGTGTTTGTTTTGGTTGATTTTGACCTTTACCCAATAAACTTTCTTTACCTGTTATTTCATCGGTATAATTATTATCCAAATATTCTTTACCACCAGGTTTTAAGAAATTGATTGTTGCAACAGATACTGTTTGGATGGCATCGTTACTTGCTACTCCAACAGCTAATTTAGTTCTTGGAATTACTTTACACTCTAAATTTGCGTAGAATACTAAATCTTCTTGGTGTACATTACGTTCTTTAACATTACCAAGGTCGTCAACAACTTTGTTTGGGTCAACAATAGTTATGTTATTGTAATCAAATTCAACAAGTATATTTTCGTTATTACCTACCATAATAGAAGAAGTGGTTGTCTAATGTATTTTTATAGTCCTGTAATGAAGCTACTAAAGGAAATGGAATTGTCAATATAGAACCATCGAGAATGTTCCACTCAAGTCCACCAAAAGTAGGATTCGCAATCAAGATTAACCAACCGAAATATGGTGTTCCGTAATATTGTTGAGATACTTTATCTAGTCTAGATTGTCCGATTTTATAAATATATCTTTTATCAGTACTCTTAGGTGGTAATTGCACATAAGGTACCACGGTCTGTTCTCCGTTGATGACAAAATCATTATATCTATTATAGTACTGTTTGGCTCTCATATTAATTTAATTTAACAACGTTTTCAACCTCACTTTGAATAAAGAATTTGTTATCAGTAATTGAGTTTTTATCTGAGAAAACAGCTTTTAATCTATCTTCAGCTTTAGTCTGTTCAGCTTGGACAGGATTTGGTACTGTTGTATATGTCAAAATCCTTTGGGTACCGCTTTGGTATAATTTTTCAACAACACCGTCGGTATAATCTTTATATTCTTTACTAGATTTAAAATTGGTGAAAATTTTATTTTCAAGTTCATATTCATTAGTATACTCCTTAGATAAATCTTTAACAATTTTTTCAAATTTATTACGTAATTTATTATCAGCAGTAAAATTAGTATTAAGTACGTATTTGTTAAACTCGGTTACTTTATTATCATCTTTAAACACACTTGATATTATCATATAAAATCTTTTGTTTGGTAGTGTGTTAGTTAACTTACTATTTTCAGGTAATTTAAAATCTCCAACAGTCTTATAAGAATCAGTTACAATTTTCTTATCTCTAAGTAGAATATCAACATTAGTGTAATATAAATATATTCTAGAAATATCCGTTCTTAATTTATTAAAATTATCATCAACAACCGTTAAGTAATAGACTAAAGGTAGTCCGGTATCTAATTTTTTACCATCAATTGGAACAGGGTTTCCTTGTCCTGGACCCCCATTAATTAAGGCTAATTTTTTAAGGTCAAGGATTACGTTTTGCTCCATAACACAGATATCGTTAATTATGGTTTGTACATCATTTGACATGACATTTAACTTACTAATATAGTTTTTGATATTTTTCTTAATATTCAGTAAATCTTCAGGTTTAATATCACTATAAACGTCAATTAATTTTTGAATAATTGGGTTTGTATTAACTTCTATATCAGAGTAAGCTGTGTTAAATAACTCGGTAAACACATTCTTTCCGTTAGACGCGTTTTCTTGAATAGTTGGTTTACCATATAGAACCATTAATTTTTCAGTTCCGACACGATAAACAATACCATCAGTATAATTTCTTTTTTGGTTAATCATCTGAAGAACACCATAGTTAAATTGTGAAACAACACTTTCAAGTTTGTTAGTTAGTGTTATTAAATATTCAGGTGTTGACGCCAATTGTTTATCCATAAACGAAGTGTATGATATTTCACCTGTCTGACCACCAGGGACAACATTGTAATTTACAATGGAACCAATAGTATCACCAAACGAATTTTGTGGTGGATTATCTACGTTATTTAAACCTGTAGTATTTGGGTCATTAGTTAATAAGTCCTTAATTAAGGATTGGTCAACTTTTTGGAATGAGTCGTCAGTCCATACAGACCTTTCATCATAAATTTCAGTATTTGCATAATAGTTGAACGATAAAGCATTCTGTAATTGTTCAACAGGTTTTGCTAAACCATGTCCCCCAATGAAATCAAAAGACATTGTTACATTGGCAATCATAGGTTGGATTCCAATACCTTCAGGATTCATATCGAAAACTAATGGTTCATAGGTAAATCCAATACTTTTAGGTATGATTTTACCATTATAGAAATCACCGATTCTTAAAATTAATACTGGTGGTGCACCAAATGATGTGTTTACCGCGTTATCATATTTTGGTTTACCGTCAGGTCCAATAACAGGGATTGTTTCCCCAGGTCTAAGACATTGATTTAAGAAAGTTAAACGAGCGTTTAATCCTTCAGGTGTCATAGAGTGAAAGGCGGGGTTGAAGTACTTGATTTTTTCTTTGATAGAGTCATAAACCATAGGTACCTCTTCTTTAATCACCTCAAAATAATCACATTCCGATAGTAATTGTCTTAAAATCTTTTTACCAATACCTTCTTTAAGTTTTTGTTCAATAGTTACGGTTGGTTTTGGTTTTTCAGGTGTAACTAAAGTTGTTTCAATAGTCTTAACGGGTTCAGGTGTAATTTGATTAGTTTGGTTATCAACATTATTATCACCCGGAGGTATTGTTACTTTAGCAGTAAATTTAACACGACGACAAGCCATCGCGTCAACCGAATAAATTTGTGAATTAGATGTTACTTTACCGGTACTACCATCAATAATGTCGTTATTACAATTAACCGTTCTACCGTTAGAACCTCCTTGAACTGAGACAGGTACAACTACTGATTCTTTTTCACTAGTAGTACTTGGTTGTTCACCTAATGGTAATCCGTTTATAGTTATTTTAGATAGATATGGTTTTAACACACCCCCTTGTTCTTCAGTCAAATATTTTCTAACCGAATCAATTCTTCTTGTAGATAAATTAACGTTATAAGCCTCTTTAGCGGGTGCTGATGCAGAACCAATTAATTCAATTGCCACAGTGGCATTTTTATCTTTAACTAAAGTTAATAAACTAGCTATTAAACCACTAGTTGGGTTATCGATTATGTTAAAGTTATCAACAATAACACTATTCCAAAACTCGTTAACTTTTTTATTATCACTACAATATGCAGGATTTGCCTTACAATAACTTGAAGTGTCTTTATAAATTGAGTCTGAAATAGATTTATAAGATGGGAAGTAAGTATTTTTATAAACTTCAAAACTTTGTTTAAAGTTTACGGTCGAAACTGTACTATTAGTGTTAGGGTTTGGTCTATCGTTGTGGAAATAGAAAGCTAAATTATTAAACTTTTTCTCAAATTCAACTCCTGAATTATCAGGACTTGTCTTTTTAGAAGAATCGTCACCACCAGGAGTACTACCACCACCATCAGTTGCACCACCACTATTTTCTTTTTGAATGTTCCTTTGAACTCCTTTGGCCTCCTCAGGAGTTAAATTAGGATTATTTAAAATCTCTTGGTATGTATATAAATCTTTGGTTGGTATTGTGTTAAACTTTTGAGCTAATTGGTAAATATCATATTTAACACATCCCGCAAAGAATGAATCAATAACCGAGTTCAATCTTTCTTTATTAACACCGTTTAATTGTTTATCAACAATAAGGTTTAATATTGATGGGTGGTCAACAATGATTTTCCAACTTAAAGTACCTGTTCTACTTGTGTCTTTATAAGTATATATTGGTTCAGGTCTACCTAAGAATGATTGTTGATTCCAGTTGGCGGAACTTGAGTCGCTAAATTTAATATCGTATGGTGGGAACCACATAACTCGTCCACCATTCGGTCCCTTTTCACAAACAGGTAAATCATCGTAAGTAAATCCAGGTCTACTTGATGTTCTCCATGCAAGGTTCTCGATAGAGAACATGTATTTTTTGGCGTAACCACCAAGACCTTGGTCGTTATTCGGTATGATATTGGTCGAGCCAGGATTTTTTAATGGTGCGATGTTTAGGTTATATGTGTTATCAAACACAGACCATGCAAATCTACGTCCTGAATTAGTTATACCATCAGTCTTTTGTAAGTCGGCATATGTGTAATATGGAGTATCTTTTGTAAACACACGACAATATTCAATACCCGCTTCTAAACCTGTAGTATTGTCCTGATAAGATAATACCATAGAACCCTTAGTCATTTCTTTGTAACCATCATGGAATACCTTACTAACTTGGTTCATTGCGTTACCAACGTGTTTTAAACGTGATAAACCACTAACATTATCTGCAGACTCAATTAATCTTTGAGTTTGGTCTAAGATTGAGTTCTCTTTGAATGTAAAGTTTGTAGATTCGTCTCGAGTATATTGTCCACTAACTAAATTAAATTCGTTATCTAATGAACCTGTTCCTCCGCCAGGTGTTGCTTTAAAACCAGCGTTACTCTTATATTTTGGTGAAGTCCAAACAAATTGTCCGTCAATACCACCACCATCAGATAATGATTTTGCCGCTAAACCAAAGTTTAAATTATCTTGGTTACCCTCATACAATATACCCAATTCTGAAGGACCATATACAGGAGATTCAACTTGTTGTCCGTAAGGGTTAACGGGTATTTGATTTGGGGGTGACGTGATTGTTGATGGGTCAGCATTTCTACTACCAACATAATAACCACCTACTAAAGTACCATTAGGGTTGATAACCGCGGTCGCTAAACTAGCAAGTCCTTGGATGATTCCCGCGGCACCTCCAAGTACAGTTTCATATCCTGGTTGATATCTATTATATTCAATATTACGGAATAATGCAGACCTTTGTCCATTACCCGTATTGGCAATAAAAACCTCAGAAGGATTTCTTCTTAAATTAAGGATTGGACCTAAAAACCCACCTGTTATTTGGTTCGTAACATTTAAGGCTAATGATGTTTGTGGGGTCTGGCTTTGACCTTTACTATCATCAAAATAATCACCAGGTATTGGTGATACAGGCCAATAAGCACTTGATAACCTTGTGGCTAAATCAACCACCGCTAGAACAGGGTTCTCAGGTATGGTGATTCTCCAATTTTTATATATTAAAGGTTCTTGACCTGTGGCAATTAAACTAGCCTCGAATGGGTCACTTAACGAGTCTATATTAACTGCACCAATAGTTGATTGGAATATTTCCGCAGCAACTCGAGCTTGGAACGCTTTATTTAATTGTTCGGCACCAATCTTAGCAATATACGAATCTTGTGATAATGGACCATCAGAACCAACAGGGTCAGTATTTGTTAAAATTGAATAAGGACTGTAGGTAGATGGATTGTATGAAGGTGGGTTCCAATAAGGTTGGTATATTTTGTTATTATTTTGGATATCCGTAATAATAACCATATCATTAAACCCTCCATCAGGACCATATCTATTTTCAATATAGGCGGCGTCAATGTAAAACTCATTAACTAAGTCTAATACAGTATCGTTAGGTCCGTATTCACCTTGATTTGAGTTTACTGGTAATGGGGGTCCGTTGAATGTGATGTTTGTGTTGTACCCTCCATTAGGCCCAAATTCATTTAATGGATATAAGTTATTTGCAAAAACACCGTCAGTTATTAAATTATCAGGTGAGTCGACAACCGTTAAACTAGATAATACGGTCTCATAACTTTGAGGTCCTGAAGGTGGTGTATATACACCAGGGACATCATAAGGCTCTAAATTTTTGGCTAATAGAGAATTTCTAAAAGTAGAACTATTAACAAATGATAATGTACTATCTGACATTTTATTATTTTATTTATAAATAGATATTATCTTATTTTTTTTATCCTAAAATACCCGTCATCTCAGACATAGTTCTTAATGCTTGGGTAGAATTTGGGTTAATTGAGGATAGTCCTTCATTAAATCTTCCTTTAGATACTACATCAACTAATGCTTGTTTTACCCCTGAATCATTCATAGCAACAACTAATTGATTAGTGTCAATATTTGATGGTGCTGTGATGTTTAGATTAACATTTGCCGTTATAGTACTATTAGTATTTGTTGGTTGTGGTGTCGATGTTGATGAGGTTTGATTTTGTAAAACTTCTTTACCTTTTTCAATAGAACTTGGTGCCGACATTGGTGCGGGTACAGGTTTTGGATTCTCATAATTATAATCCTTACCCTCAATAAAATCCTTACCACTACTGTATACACTTTTTAAAGACTCAGAAAATAATTTATACATACTGTTGTTGGCTTTAGTCAAGTCATCTAAAGATTTTTTATAGTTATCTACAGACTCACCAAACGCACCCTCAGCAAATTTGTTAAATTTTTCACCGTTTTCCGACAATTTAGTAAACACCTCAGTTAATGAACCCTCGCCAGAAGCTAATTTAGTTAGTGACCCCAAAATATCCTGAGCTCCTTTATCAAAACCTTCACCCAAATTTTTAATACTTAATGCTTGAGTATCAAAAGTATCTGCAAGAACTTTAGTTAACTGAGCGGGTAATTCGATTGCATCGGTCGCAGTCTTACCTCTCGCAATGGCTGTTGGTAGTTTGGTTAAAGAAGCGATATTAGCGTTAATTTGTCCTAAAACACCTAATTGTTCATAAGCCAAATCCTCCATTTTTTTAGGTTCACTTGCAGCTTTTAATGCGTCCAAATAACTAGGGTCATCTTTAGCCTTTTTAAATGCTTCTTCAAGTGATACTGAATCACCACCAATGGTTAACTTAAATTCACCATCTTTACCCATTTCCGCCATATTGGCAATCATGGTTTTTTGGTCTTCAGTAAACGTGTCAGGGAATTTAATACTACTTAGTTTTTGGTCGAGTTCTTTAGAACCAATCGCCATCTTAGTTAACTCATCATAAGCTAAACCTGTTTGTTGAGCGATTTCCCTTAATTGTCGTTTAGCCCCCGGCATAATTTCAAATTGTCCTTTTTCATTTAACTGAACAAATTGTTCGGTCATGTTAACAATCTGATTCTGTAATTCCGCAGGGTCATTTTGGGCTAAATCCATTAAACGTAATGGGTCTAATAATTCGGTGTTAGCAACACCAAGTCTTTGCATTGCCGCCGCCATCTCGATAGCACCTTCAGGGTCAAACACTTTTTCAGCAAAACCAAGTGCGGTTTTCATATCAATTCTAAGTGATGTTGCCTGAGCAGCCATTTTAGCCATACCCTCAACACCCCCTTGGAAGTTGAATCTGTTAAGTGATGACATGTTTTCTAAAACCTTACCGCTAACCGCCTCAGCACTTACACCAACTTTTCTTGCTTGGTCAACAACATTTTGCATTTGGTCACCCGCTTGGTAAACAGAAAAACCAACATCTTTAAAAGATGAAACAATTTTACTAGTTTCTTGACCAGTAACTTTAGAAGTTGCATATAATTTTTCAAAAGAGTCCGAAGATAAAACAAGGTTACGACCTAAAGTACCTGCAACATCTGTTTGAATTTTTTGGATGTCGGATAAACCGCCCCCTAGTCTTGTTACGCTAATAACAGCGTCCGCCATGGCTTGTTTAATCCCAAGAACATTTTCCCTACCTTGTCCAAATGATTTTGCAACCGCAATAGCCGCGTTATCAAGTTCTAAAACGGTTTTAGCAATTTCTCTAGGGTCCCAGTTAGCTTTACCAGCACCTTCAACCTTACTCAACATTGCGTTAAGTGACGAGTTAAGTCTACTTAATAAATCTTCTGAATTTTTGTCGTCATTCGCCATACTAGGTATATTTTATATATAAATACCCCCCATACCATTTTTTATTATCTATCTTTAGGAGTATTGTCTTCAACCACCCTATCGATAAGATATTTTCTCACATATGTTGGCATAATGTGAAAATCAGAATAAGATAATCTAATAAATCTTGAGAGTATGTAATATTCCTCAATCAGAACTTGTCGGTAATTAGAAGAAAGGCCGAAAAAACTCCACCCCAAAGGTGATATCAAAATTCACCATTTCTCCTGACGGGGCTTTTACTGTTTGGGTTAAGTCTAATGAAGGGGAGTTGTCACGAATAAATTGTCGGATATATTTTGAATCCATAATAGGTAATGAACTAACAAAACCAGCAATAGCTTCTTTTGAATCATTACCATTAACCTCAACGATTTGTTTCATTAATCTCCAAGTTACTGTTGGGGCAATTCTACCTGCGGGATATGTTTCAGCCAGTTTACTTAATTCAATGTTTTCACCAAAACTTAATAGTTTTAACTTAACGGTTGCACCTGTCTTTGGAAGAGTTGTGGTAAAATATCCATTTTCATCAGGTTTGTGCTGAGTTTGTTTAATATTTAACTCGTCTAAAATAATTGTATGTTCAAATGGTTTGTTTGTTTGTGGGTCGTTCAATGTCAACTTATATTCAGGACCAAATGAAGTATTACGTAAAAAGATTAAAATCGCCTCAATATCACCATCAAGTAGTTCTTCAGGTCTTAAATCTCTTTCGTAGAGCTTACTTCTAAGTAAAGTCATAATAATACTATCATTACCAAGACTCAATGAACCTAATAGGACATTCTCGTCGTTAGCGGTTAGATAACCAACCTTAATTGATTTCTTTTTTGACTTATAAAAAACACCACCAGAAGGTAATGACACCACATCATGTGGTAAATTAAAATCTTGTGTTCCTGCTTCAATAATATTTGGTTCCATATATTTTTCCTTTTATAAGAAAATATACGAGTTATCTATTTTTTTTAAATAGTAAACAAAAAATCCACGCCTAATGACGTGGATTTCGATATTATTAACTGAAATTTTATTATTTTAGTATACTAAGATACATCTATCCATACGAAGTGTTGCTGAAATACTTGCTAAAGCGTCAGTGTTGTAAGCTAATGAATCAAAGTTAACACCTGTTAACCAAGTACCTTCTAAAATCCATTTTTCCACAACAACACCTGTTGGGTCTAACATTTCGAGGTCAACATTCTTTTTATAACCCGCAGCATAACCCATACGACCTGTTACAGACTCCGCACATAAACGAACCCATTCCATTAACGCTTGTGACGCTGAAGGTCCGATAGGGTCACGGAATTTAACAGGGATTGTTGCCCAAGTAAAACGACCAGCGACGTAAGTTGATGTGTTTAAGAATGGAATCTCCACAGGGTTAACAGTAATATTTGGTCTAGCCGTTGATTCTACGAACCATTCGTTAATCCCTAATGTTGTAGGGAAACGAAGAATGAACCTGTTCTGTCTTTTAGGCTCATAAGGTATCGGCATTTTCATTAATAAATCAGCCATTTCAGTTTTTTTTTGTTTTTCTTATTTTTGTTTATCTTTGTTTATAAATATCACCAAATAAATTTTTTGTCTTTACTTTTAGATTTTTAAAATTTATTCTTGCTTATAAGTATCTAGTTTTCTAGTTTTGTAATTTTTTAACTCCACCAGCAGTAGAATAAGTTTTTAAAATATTATCTGGTTCATTTTCGAAATGAGATTTAACTTTCTCCACATTTCTAGGGTCATCATCAGAGAAACCAATACTAGGTATTACAAAATTATTAGAAACTTTATTCTTTAAGAAAGCCTTTTTCTGAATATTTTGGGATTGTTCTCTTACGTATTGAATGAATTCTTTTAAAGCTTTAATCTTACCTTCTTCAGGATTTGTTGCAGAACCTTCTCCATAACTAACAGGGTAAAATCTGCACATGTCAAGATACTCACGTATCATTTCTTTTTTGGAAAGTGGTTCTTCGTCAGCTAAATCTCTATATTTCTCTAAGTTTTTAACTAACTCGTTTGAGTTGATTCCATTATGATTCGAAACAATGTAATTATAACAAGCTTCTTTTAATGTATTAGGGTGATGTCCCCTTGCGGTAACTATTGAAAAGATTGACCCGTTATTAATAGCTTCCACGAAGTCATTCCATGCCGGACCTGGTTTTGCGGTCATTGAGTCAACAATAAATTGTTTATCACCTAAGGTTCTAAAATAACGAAATGCGTCATCGGCAAACCCTGTAATCATGTGTCCTTCATATTCGAAAGGTTCTTTACCAATCTCAGTTCTATATTCCGCAAAATCTTCTGTTGACATACCAACTTCTTCACCATTTTCATCCATTAAGATAATCTTGGTTGGCATTACCGCGATATTATCGTCCCAGTCAAAAGAATAGTATTTCATGTCAGGTGTACCTGCCTCATCAAATCCTTCTTTTACTATTTTTCTTACACTCATAATTTATTTTTATATTAGGCTAAAAAGTGGGGCTTTTGACCCCACTTTTGTTTTATCTTTATTAGATATTTTCGAAAGATGCTCCTGTTGGAGTAATGTAGAACGTGATGTCGATGAACTCAAGTGAACGAGTTGGTTTGATATAAATCTTACCAGTCATTTGGTTTCTATCTAAGTCAGCTGTGTCTGAAGATACTGTTACACGGAAGTCGTATAAACCACGGTCTCTTCTGATAGCATCTAAGATAGGATTCACCGCATCTAAGAAGTCTTGTCTTACTTTAGCGTCGTTTTGTTCAAACAATAATCTAACTGAAACTGCTGAAATCAATTTACGAGCTTGTAATAATAATCTTCTTACGTTGATTCTGTCAAGTGCAGATTGTCTAATTTGTAAAGTTTTATTACCCCAAATTACAGTTCCTACGTCTGAGAAAGTCGCAATCGGGTTAATTCTACCTTGATATAGAACGTCTCTATCTTCTTGAGTTAACTTCTTACGTGCTTTAACCGCATTTACAATACCACGAGTGTAACCTGCCGTAGCGAACCATGGGTAAGCGATATTATCGGTTAACGCCAAGTTTCTAGTTACTTCAGCAGTTGCTGGTAAGTAAATTTGAGTGTTATTTACACTATCACGAGTTAATACCCATGGGTAGTAAGTTGCTGTGTAGTTAGAGTCAATTCCTGTATTATCCAAGTTATCAACCGCCTCTTGAGGGTAGATAAAGTCTTGAGGATTAGTACTTGTTGGTACATACATATTGTAGTCAGGTGTTGTACATACATAAAGTGAGTCAGCTCTGTCGTTTTCAATCATGTCGATTGCTTGTTCAACTAAGTCTGAGTTATTTACATAATCAATACCTGGTGTAACAAATACGTTGATGTTAACCGCTTCAGGGTTAGCAAATGTTTGTTGACCTAATAAGTATGCGTAATAGTCAGTGTTTGCAAATGTTTGTGTACTATCACCTACTGTGATTTGTTTAAATGCTCCCCACCCTGTTGCAGTTGGGTATTTGATTGAAGGACAAGCACCTTTTAGGTAACCTGCTCTACCAACCGCAAATCTGTCAGTGTTAGTTCTGTATTCTCTATAGATATCCCATCCGTCAAAACCACCTTGTGCTAATACAGAGAACTTACGAGCGTAAATTCTGTAGTATGGGTTAACCGCATCTTCAGGGTCTTGGATGAATGGTGCGTCACCACAAACGAATGCTGGTGTACCACTTGTTACGAATACATCAGGGATAGTAATAGCACTTGCGTTGATGTCCATGTGGAAACCTTTACTTCTCCAATTCCAAGGTTCACCTGTAGTATCTGTACAGATATCTAATGGTAATTGTTTACCTTTATAAGAGTAGTAATCTACGTCAATACCGATAGTATCAGAAATACCTAAGTAAGTTCTACGAACATTATCACCATTACTTCTTGTAATATCATCAGCACCTGATGCTAAACCAAATGGTGGGTTATAAACAACTTCACCTGGGTAGTCGTATTTGTTTTTAATGATTGGGAATGGAGGTTTAACACCTGCGTATTCTCTAAAGTTGAATCCATCGAATCCACAAGGTAATGCGTCGATTGGTGCATCTTCATTCATTTCTACCATAATGTATTTAGAATTTAAGATGTATTCACCATCAACAGTACCAATTTTTTGTGCGATAAATGAGTTATCACCCGGATTCATAGTACAGTTAGTAAATTTCTCTAATACAACAGGATTAGCGTCAGTATCAAAGAAGTCACGTACTAAAATGTCAAATGTTCCATTATTGAACGACATATTAGCCATTGAAATTTTAACTAAAGTGTTTGCACTATCACCATCAGAAATTAATCTAAATTTAAATAGGTTGTACACTTTATTACCTCTTAATTCTGAAACAATCCATGGAGTTTCAGGTGATTGATATTGTTCTAAATAGAATGCGATTGATGTTGGGTCGTTACCTTGTCTTGCGTCAGGTAATGCTGTTAAGTCACAGCTTAGACCTCTAATAAATCCTTTTCTCCATCCGTAGTTTAATAAAGCTTGGAATCTTTCTTCCACAAATAAAGGAACAACAGTTCTTGGTTTTGAGAAGTTAGATGAACCAAATACTTTAGGTAAGTACTGAGTATCTGAGTTTTGGAATGATGTTTCAAAGAAGAATTGTTTACCATCTTTATTAGTAACATTAACACCAAAAGTTGAGTATGGGTTTTTAGTTACACCTGAGTATTGACCAGCACAATCTAAAGTAACATCAGTTAAACCTGAAACTTCATAAACCGCACCATTGTCAAGTCCGTAAGTTGCCAAACCTCTTGAACGAAGTGTTGCTATTACGATATCATCGTAGTCAGTATAAGCGGTTCCTGAATAAACATATATTCTACCAATTAAAGTACCTGTATAACAATTAACAGGTGCCGCAGTTGTAGTTGTTGTAGTTGTTGTTGGTGTTGGTGTAATACAAGGGTCTGTTGTAGTTGTTGTTGTTGTCGGTGCCGCAGTTGTTGTTGTGGTAACCGGCATCATTGTTAAACCTGTAACAATAGACCAGAATGAGTAACCTGTGTAAGCCGCATTACCAAGATTATCGAATAATGCGTAGTACCAAGGGTCGTTTTGTGGTGCTGCGTAATTAATTAACGATGCGTCAACACTTTCAACACCCATTACGTTAGTTTCTGCGGTAAATATTGTTGAGAACGCCTCGTAAGTATCTCCTGAAATAGCACCATAATAGTAAATTGAAGTGTCTTCAGTTGATGGTGTATTCATGATATCAAAAATCTGATTATTCATGTTAGTTCTCAAAGTTGATAAACTACCATCAAATAATTCATAAGGAGTATCAATTCTTCCTGAAATTTGTGCAGGAATTTGTGTTGGGTCTAAAAACTCAATCGTGTCTAAACTATTAGTACATCCTGAGAAATCAATTGCGAAGTCAATTGTCAAGAAATCGTTACATGTTGGTAAACAATCAACGATTGCTGGTGATTCACAATAGAAATCAACCGTACTTGGGTCTACGTTCGCTTTAACCGAGATTGACCAAGATGGTCCCGCATCGTAACCTGATAAACCTAAAATTCTTGTGACAAACAATTGGTTAGATTGTTGTAAATAAGCTTTTGCGATATACGCGGCTTCGTATTTAGGTATTTGTGTGTTAATGAATTTTTCTGGTGAAGTCCCACCAAAGTAAGTCGAGAACTCATCAAAGTTTGTGATAAAGATGGGTTCAAATGCCGGACCCGCTAAAGTCTCACCAACGATACCCAATGTTGTAACACCAACACTCTGAGCCACGAAACTTAAGTCAACTTCTGATGTATACACCCCTGGTGATACGAATACTTTACTGTTTGTTGCCATTAGTCTTTTTGTTTCTTAGATTTTTATTTTTCTTATAAATATTATCAAAAAAACCAAAATACTTTACTTTATACGAAGTATTTATTATTAGGGCAGACTATTTTCTACCTTTTTTCTACCATGGCAGAAGACAACAAAAAAATAAAGAATTTAAAGATATCAATTGAGGTTCACGATATCCTAAAAACGTATTGTGAAAAAAGAGGGATTAAAATGTATCGGTTTTTAGAAAGACTGATTATTGAGAAGTGTAAAGAAAAGCCCGATATCTACGGTGAAAATTAAAGAAGTAGATTACTTAACTTTATTTTCGACTCTTGGTTAACATCTTGTTTAGTTACAACAATTCTTACAACATCGTTAGTGTTGATTTGGATTTCTTCAATATCAGAACCGTAAAAATCATTATTAATGTAGACATCATAAGAGTCAACATTTTCAACCCCATTCAAAGTGGCATCTGTGGTATATTCAAAAACTTCTGTAATTGTGTCATTTCCAACAACAAATAATATATCCATTTCAACTCGTTTATTATCAACAATAATTTTCTTTTCTTTTAAACGAGTTGTTGTTTCAAACTCAACCACTTGTAATATTCTTGATACTGCGGGTGAAACTTCAAATTCGTTTTCATCGATTAAGAAACCTAACATTGTAAACTCATATGATTGTACGTAGTATTTTCTTTTACCGATGTCCATAACAGATTCGTCAGAAATATTACCCATTACAATAGGAATGTAATGTCCTTTAATAACCGAATAGGCTTGTCTTGAGGCAAACATCTCAATAACATTTTTATTGAATTGGTTTAACTCCCTCATTCTATTACAAACTATTTTAACTTGGAAACTAATATCGATAGGAACTGGTTGTGGTATTTTGTAAACGTCCGCACCATGTCTTTGTCCATCCCAAGTTGGTACTTGAGCGTAAAAATATTGTTTTCTGTTTGGGATATTATAAAGTAATGCGGGATTAGTTCCGAATTTAACCTCAGGTACTCTTACTACCGTAATAAATGGTGGTTCAACATTCTTATCGATATTTTGAAAATTCCATGTTTCGGTAAACTGGCTCCAATTTTGAGTTGTGATTAAAATATCAATCATCGGTATTACTTTACCATCAACAACAGTCTTTAAATCATTTTTAACAAAGTCCAAAAATCCACCATCTAAATCGGCATGAAGAATTGACTTAGGAAGGTAGGTACCATCCTTATTAATCTTCTCTAACAATTCCTCTCTTCTTGGGTATAAAGTCTTGGGGAATGTTAAAGGTATATTCTTCTTTATACTTTTTTTAGGTAACGGCATTTATTTTGTTATTTTTGGTTCTTGTTTAAATACTACGCGACTTTTACTAATTACATCGTAATCTTTGTTATCAAATTCAATAACCTTACTTGGGTTTGCGAACGCTATCTTATCCACTTTCGGTTTGTTTGAGTAATCTCTCATTCCATAAGTATCCACAATAGTAATACCCTCTTCGGTGTTATAAGATTTAAGTGGTTTGATTTGATAATTCACACCATTGATTGTTACATCAACACCACCCCATCTATCCATTTTTGACCCGTGTGGGTAATAAGTAATGTCGGCAGTATCAACATTCTTTAAGAAGTTGTTTACTGAGTCCCTCTCAAGTTTTAATCCGTTGGCAATCGACATCCATTGTCTATCAACTAATAATTTTGTGTAATCTTCATTATTTTTAAATAAATCTGCCATCCACTCCACAATATCTTTGTCTGTGTTCTCCTCAATATACTTTAAATAAATTAATGAATGAATTTCATCTTTAGTGTCAAAGTAATTAAGAACTGACCAAGATTCATCATCACCAAGTTTCTCACCAATGGTGTACACATCTCTTAAACCAGGTGTATATATTTGGTCTTCTTGATGCCAATTTTCAGTGAAGGCCAATTCTAACGCCTTTTTAATATTGGATGAATTAATACCTACTTTAGATGGTTCTTTAGATTTGGTTGAGTTTGGGTATTTCTCATCAAACTTTGAAATGTCCACACTTAACTTATTTTTGATGGGGTCGTAATTAACCTCATCTTCATTAAAAATAAAATTACCATTACCGCCTTTAATACTAACTAAACCATTAGGGGTGTCGCTACTTGGTACAGGTAATGGGTTATTAAAATAATATCTTCTTGTGTTAAACTTTTCGTATTTACCAATAGTTGTATAGGTGAAACTATTTGGTTTTTCAGAAACTTGTTCTGTAATACCAATTTTTCTAACTTCAGAAATTACAAACAATTTATTTCTTAGGTTAACCATATCAACCTCTTTGGCTTTATAAACAGGTTGTTCACTATCCTTATAAACAAACGAGTCGTATTTGTAAGGATTATATGTAACGATATTACTATTTGGTTCTTCTGGGATATTTTCACAAGGGAACTGACAATAATCTAATAATTTACCAATTACAAATGCGTGAACGTTTTTAGCCATTTCAGTTCTAACTCGTTCTTTACCACCCTTTCTAACTCTAAACTCAACATCACCTAATTTAACATAATCAGCATGTAAGATAACCTTACTTTTATATGTTACAGAAAAGGTGTGTTTGTGTAGGTTATAATATACCATAACCCTTTTACCGATGAAGTTTTCCTCTTCGGTGTTTAAAGACCCTATAAGTCTATCGGCTTGTTCTTCTGTTATTACAAATTTCATTATAATCCTCTAAATTCATTTTCAGTTACCGCAGATGCCATAATCGTTCTATAATATGGTTTGTAACCTGCGTAAGTATGTTTATTATCTGAAACAACCCTTCCATCATCATTAACTACGTAATATCTAACTCTACTTTCAGTTTCATAATAGGCGATATAATCACCATAATTAATATCAATCTCTAATTCATCGAGTTGTCTTTGATAAACTGATATTCTTGCGTTACCAGGTTCTGATTGTTGTATTTTTGAATTACCTAAATATTTATTTTCGGGAGCACTGACCTGTAAGTACCCTTTAAATTCAACAGGTGGTAAAAATTTAATACCGTCAGAAACTGTTTCACCATAAACGTCATCAGTCTTAGTTTTCAGTCTGTCAATACGATAAAGAACCATAGTGAAATTCATATCACCATACAACCATTCTTCACCCATCGAAATATCGAGGTTGAAATCTTCGGAACCAAAAAACTTCCCGATTCTTGTAATAGGTACTTTATTCTCTGACATATTGATAAATATTCTGTTTTTTATTATTATTAATAGAAGTATAGTGTTTTGGAAAATATAAACTTAACGATAGAACAAAAAGCTCTTAACCTCCTTGATAAATATGAGGGGGCAAATAACTATATACTTAAGTTAAAAAAACAAAAACAATCTAACAAAAGGTTTTACCCAACAAGAGCTCAAGCGGATTATATTACAAATTATTATGACGTACAACCTAAAGTCGCTAAACGATGGGTTGACCTTGACCCTTACTTCGCCAAAAAGATTGCTGATGAGAAATTATTAACCACAATACCCGAACAAATTTGGGTTGAGAAGTTATTGGTTGAAAAGGATAAGTCTTATCATGTTTGGGGTAAAATTTTAGACCAACAAGATATACATGACTTTTGGTTACCTAAAGGAGCCTTAATTAAAACTCACAAAACAGAAAAGGTTGAGATTGACTATTCAAAATACTCACATAGACCTCCACTTGAGCATCAAAAGATTGCAATCGAAAAGTTAGTCGGTACTAAAAGGTTTATTTTAGCCGATGATATGGGTCTTGGTAAAACAACATCCACAATTATTGCGGCTTTAGAAACGGGTGAAGAAAAAATATTAATTATTTGTCCCGCATCACTTAAAATCAATTGGGAAAGAGAGATTAGAAATTATACCGACAGAAGTGTTTATATTGCCGAGGGTAAAAACTTTTCAACAGAACACGACTTTGTTATTGTAAACTACGATATCCTTAAAAACTTTTATGATATTAAAGACAAAGAAAAGTCATTAATAACTAAAGCTAATTTTGGATTAATTATAATTGACGAGGCACATTACATACAGAATGGACAAGCCCAAAGAACAAAATTAGTTAATAGTTTTGTTAAGAATGTTAAAAGGTTGTGGTTGTTAACGGGAACACCTATGACATCAAGACCAATGAACTACTTTAACTTATTACAACTTATTGAAAGTCCTGTGGCACAGAATTGGATGGCTTACGCCATTCGTTATTGTCAGGGTTATCAATTTAATGCTGGTAAGAGAAAAGTTTGGAATGTAACGGGGGCGTCAAATTTAGAAGAATTAAGAGATAGAACATCAAGACAAGTATTAAGAAGGTTGAAAACAGAAGTGTTGGATTTACCAGATAAGATTATATCCCCCGTGTACCTAAGACTGAAATCAAAATTATATGAAGGTCTTATGGGTGAGTATTATGATTGGTACGAAAATAAAACCGAAGAGTCTTCATCATTAACAGTTCAGTTTAGTAAGTTAATGAAAGTGAGACAAGTAATTGCGGAAGAAAAAATTAAAGATACTATAGAGTTAGCCGAAAATATAATAGAACAAGATAAGAAGGTGATTATTTTTACAAATTTCACCGACACATTAAAAAAGATAACAGAACATTTTGGTAAAATTGCTGTTAGTTTAGATGGTTCCACATCAAAACCCGCAAGACAATTTGCTGTTGACCAATTTCAGGAAAATGATAAAGTAAAAGTCTTTGTTGGTAACCTTAAAGCCGCGGGAGTAGGACTTACTTTAACCGCAGCAGAAGCTGTTATCATGAATGATTTATCATTCGTTCCTTCAGACCATTCACAGGCCGAAGATAGGGCGTTCCGTTATGGTCAAAAGAATAATGTGTCAGTATATTACCCCATTTTTGAAAACTCTATTGAGGGGGCGATTTACGATATTTTAATTAAAAAGAAAAATATTTTTGAGACGGTTATGGGTGACAATCTTGATAAAGGTGATTTTATTGAGGAAGTTATGAACCGTATTAATTCTCGATAACAATTTAAAACTTCCGCTTATTTATTATAAAATAAGCCGTATGAAAAAAATAGAAGATAAGATTGAATCTATCTCCGAACAAATTAAAATTGTTGAAAAAGAGTCTGTCAAGGAGAACTTGATAGTTGAGATGAAAAAGATAGGTATAGAAAAATTACCTTACGCCTACACAGCCCTTAAGAAGTTTATTGATGCTGAGACCATGAGTTTCCATTACAATAAACATTACAAAGGATACGTTGATAAATTAAACGATGCGTTAAGTAAGAAAAAGTATGGTGATTTAGAGTTAGAAGAAATCATCAAATCAATTAGTCGTTTTGATAAAACAATTAGGAATAATGCAGGTGGGGCTTTTAACCACGCGTTATTTTGGAAGATGTTATCACCAACAACCCAAACACCAAATGGTGAAGTATTAAAACAAATCAAAAAAGACTTTAAAACATTTACGTTATTCAAAAATAAGTTCGAAGAAGTTGCCAATGAACGATTTGGTTCAGGATGGGTGTGGTTAGTTTTAAACAAACGAAATAAATTAAAAATCGTATCAACACCAAATCAAGACAACCCACTTATGAATGTTGTTGAAGATGGTGGTTACCCAATATTAGGTTTGGATTTATGGGAACATGCGTATTATTTAAAATATCGTAACAAAAAAGATGACTATATTAAGAACTTTTGGAAGTGCGTTAATTGGGAATTCGTTAACAAGTTGTTCTCTATGAGAATTGAGACTAAGTTAAACGAATCGGTTAAATTAAGAACGGTCATTAGTGAGGGTAAATCTGAAAGATGTAGTAAAGATGAGACTGAGGCGATTAGAATGGTCTTCAATATTAACCCTAAGGTTAAAGATATTTTTAAAGTATCAATTAACAAAATCCTTAAAGAAGCTTTTCCCGAAAATCATTATGGTGTTAATGAATACTCAAAAGGTGAAATGTCGGGTGTCTATGATTTAGAAAGTCCGGGACGTTCAGTTATTAATAAGTTAAATACAAACTATAGTTGTTTCTGTGTTTTATTAAACGATGTGAATATTGTTCTTGAAAAGAGTGGTCAACCAAAAATTCAAATGGTTGGTTTAACGCCTGCAGAACAAATAAATGAAGTTTATAAGTTTGTTAAAATATTAGACAAATATAAATTCAGAATCTTTAATAGGGAATCAGGAACATTCCAAAATATTATGAAAATATTAACTCAAACTGATAGTTGGGGTCAAAAACGTGAGGATGTTACGGCATTGATTCTTAAAAAGAAATTTGGTGAGGACAATGTTAAATCGGTCGGTAAATTAGGTAGTCGTGAAGATATGATTGGTGGTATTGATTGTGAAATTGTGGTAAACGGAACTAAACACACATCACAAATCAAACCTTTCACCAGTATTAAAAAAATCGATAATGAAATTCATGTTTATGGTTCGGCAAACGTCAAGAAGTATTCAACTGATTGGTTGATATTCACAAAAAACAATAAAGATGTGATTATCTTTAGAAATAAAAACACCAAGATTATTGATGGACAATACGTTTTCCCTGAGAAAGATTTAATTTATTCTTTGAATTGATATTTATATAGAAAACAAAACTATGTCAATTATTCCAGAACCAGAAAGAAGTAAACTTTACACAAGGGTAAGACATGTACTTGGTGCACCTTTACGTTCAGTTGAGTTAGAAGACGAACAAATGGATACTCTTCTTGAGTTCGCCATTGACGACTACTCACAATATATCCAAAATTGGTTAATCGAATCTCAGTGGTCAAACCTTTGGGGTCTTAATGTTGAGACGCAATCTTTAGCTCGAGCTTTTGTTACTAAGAGTTTAGATTTTGAAACTCGTTACACTTATGCTTACTCTAAAATAGTTGGTTTACAAGCCGGTGGTGATTGGGTTTTAAAGAAAGATTATATTAACTTAGTACCTAACCAACAAATATACGAAATTCCTGCGGGTCGTGAGTTAAACGAATTATTATGGTTTACACCTTCAGAATTGAATAACCTATTATTCGACCCTTGGTCGTTTGGTGCTTTAGGTGGAGCAGGTCTTGGTGGACCGGCCGGTTATTCTCAAATGGGTATGTCAGGTTCTTACTTTATGATGCCAGCATTTGATATGTTATTGAGAATGCAAGAGATTAATATTCAAAGAAGAATTATTGCCGGTGAGTTAACTTATCGTGTGACCGCATTACCTGACGGTAAAAAAGCTGTTCATTTAATGAATACACCTGGTGGTAAATTTGACTTCGGTAATGCTGAATTAATGAAAGGTAAGGTTTGGTATTGGTATTACGATGTTGGTCCTGATGATAGAGATAAGTGTCTTAAAAACAATCCTGATATTATTAAAATGCCGTCAGACGTTCCATTAGATAAAATGTCTTGGGTAGATTTAAATAATCCTGCACAACAATGGGTTAGAAGATATTTTATCGCAACCTGTAAAGAAACATTAGGTCGTGTTAGAGGTAAATTCTCAGGTAATATCAAAACACCTGATTCTGAATTAACAATGGACTACCAAAGTTTATTAACAGAAGGTAAGGATGAAAAACTTAAATTGATTGAGGAATTAACGGGCGCTGAAGGTACTTTAACCAGGTTAAAACCTGATAAAGTTATGGAACGTGAAGCCCTATTGGCTGAAAATCTAAACAAACAACTTAAGTTTAGAGCAATGCCACGTCAAATATATGTGATTTAATATGAGTTACAGACAAAATTACGGTAAAAAAATGATTGGTGAAAAAAATTTTATAACCAATAGAGATTTACAAACTTTAATGGGTATTCCTAAACCAGAACCTAACAATAATCATAGGATAATTAATTTACCTGAATATAGTACAAATGGTGAAGAATTTATTGTTGTTAAGGACATACCTGAGTGTAAAGTGATTTTAAACTCTAATACAACCAACCATATTATTATTAAAGCACTTACTAAAGTACTTATAGTCCCCGACAAAAATAGAGTTGACGAGGACTATGATGAGCTTTTAATTGATAGGGGCGCCTGTGTTGAATTTTATTTCATCGAGGGTAACTGGTATATCGGTTCTTCAGATGGTATTAAGTTGGGTTAAATAATATGTTCTTCCCACCCTTCAGAAGCCAAATCATAAATGTAGTTAGGGTCTAATCCACGTTTCGCCCAATACTTCAATTCACCTTCACTAATATCCAAAACATCTTCTTGTAATCTATCTTGGTCGCCTTCTTTAAAAGGAACACCATTAATTAGTTCACATTGTTCTTTAGTGAAGAACCCTCTTTCTTCAGGGTCAGTAACTAAAAGACCTTCCCTAATTTCTTCTTTAAACACAACAAGTAATGGTTCAATACGTTTGTTAAATGTTACAATCGCTCTTGGGACATTATAATCACCTTTCATTTCAGGATTATTCTCAATTTCACCTTGGTCTAACATATAACAATTAATTCTAACCATAGAATCCATAGAATTGTCAGGTTCTTTACCATAAGTCTCTACGTAATACTCCAAATCTTCTTTTCTCCACCCACTCTTTAACTTATTTGTCTTTTGAACATCTCCGTGAGACGCTCTTGTACCGTTGTTAACATAATAGATTACGTCACCTAACTGAACATTAAGTTTGTGTTGTATTGCCAATTCCATGTGGGCCATTCGACTCATAAGTGAACCACCTTTTGTCTTTTGGGTACAACGGAACTTATAATCATCCAAAGATAATTTAACTTTAGCTCGTTGAGCAATCTTCATCAAAGGAATTTCTTTATTGAAGATTTTGTTTAGGTACTCGTAATACCACTCAACAAATTCTTGACCTTTACCCTCAAGTAATTGTTTCACCCCTTTATCTAAGAAGTCCTCAATATAGAGTGGTAGTTTTTTAGATTTGATGGTGTTACCTGTAAGTTTGATTTTACCACTAGCTTCCATAACCGCATAGTTCTTACGAGCTAAGTTAATACATGATGGCCAAGTACCGTCAGTATCTAACGCCATTTCACCTCTCATGAATAAGTCATTGAACTCAGCAACGTCAGCGTCATCACCTGTGTATTCTTTACCCGCTTTAACTTTCCAGTTTAATCCTTTACCAATATAACGACGATTCTCCCATCCTTCAGGTTTAGAGAAGTTCACACCGTCCGTATCCATCACAAGTGGGGTGTAACCACGTTTCATAAAGAAACGAATCATCTGACGAAGATATTGACGACCTGTACACGTAATCTGTTCACCCATATACATGTCACCCCAAGCAAATACCTGTGGTGCGGATAGTGCACCGAACATCGAGTTGATAAAGATTTTAATCGGTAATTGTTTACGGTCATAAGAAAGTGACTTCTTCTTATCTTTATCGTACCACTCAGCGGCCAAATTCTTATACATGATACGAGCATTACGGAAGTAAGATAACATTCCTTTCATACCACCAAGAACATCACACTTAGGGAATACATCGTGAACCAACTGAATAGAAGGGTAAAGTGACGAGTAGTCAAGTTTTAATACGTTTCTTGAATATCCCACTTTAAGTAGTCGTGATAAACCACCAACGAATTCAGTCTTTTCTTCTTTTTGTGGAATTGCCAATTTGTGTTTGTAACTCCACGCCAACATAATCATTTTCCATAGAGTCGCCGTACCCATCGTACTTACACGCTCATATGTTGTTGGTACCATCGATGCAAGTAGAAACGTACCCTGGTTGAACTCGTCATCCACAGTCAACGTTTCCTCCAAGTCATCGTCAAGGTATCTCTCTACGATGTTATCACCCGTAACTTTTATATAAGTGCCGGGAAATCTTTTATCTAGGTCATTAAATTCTGGTTTATCTGCCCTTTTATATTTCCCATTTTTAATGTTTAACCAATATTCATTCTTATCTCTATACATAGACCCGATATCTTCGTGAGGAATGTACACACGGTCAGCGGCTTCAGCATCAATATATTGTGTAATATACTTCAAACCTGCTGACTTAATACTCGAGTTGATTGCCTGTGCTCTACGAACAGAGTGAATAATATCAATAACATTATAACCCCAAAGAGTAGTTTGAGTATAACGTTCAACTTCGTTAGCCAACTTCAACATACCATCTTTTTGTGAGATTGGTCGTTGTGGATTTAACGATTTTGCAATACGTTTAATATCTAAGTTGAGTGCTTTACATCTCTCAAAAATCCAATACCAGTCGAAGTTAAATGAGTTATAACCACCGATGATTGAAGGTTTAAGTTCGTCAATAATTCTGAAGAACTCAACAAGACCTTTTCGTTCTTGGTCTTCGTCAGCACATTCAATAACTTTTTGGAATCCTTTATTGGTTTTGATTCCAATCATGAAGATACGACCGTCTTTTGGTTCTAGAGCGGTCGTCTCTAAGTCGAATCCGAGTCTTGTGATGTCGTTGTATTCTTCATACCCCTTGAACAATCGTTTCTCTCTTGAGATGAGGTATTGTTCTACAGGGGGTAATACCATTATCTTATCTTTGGCTTTATCCGACCACGGGTCTAATCCACCATCACGGAAAAATTGGATAAGTGTACGATAACCCTTAAGTGATTTAACCATATACTTAAGACCATTCTCAAGTCGTTCATCACCTTTGGTTTCTAACTTATCGATAACGATACCATATTTGGTCATCGCCTCTTTCTGTAAATCTTTGGATGTTTTGTAAAAGTTAAGTCCTCGTAAATCACCAACCCATGCAAAAGCGGTGAACGAATCTTTTTTAATAACTTTACCCTGACCAGGTATTTCTTTGATTTTGTAAATTGAGTCCGTAACATAATCGAACTCGACCGCGACAATGTGTTCTTCGGGGTCATTACCTTCTAGGAAGGATTTAATTTCTTCTTGACTAATCATTTTATATATTTTTTAGAGTGGTTTATTAGCTGTCATGTTTAATGACATTTACCTTACCCATATAAATATAGAATTATTGATTAATTAAGTCAAACCATGAAATAAACTATGGTGTGGTGACACCTCTTTTTGAAACCACCATTGAGCACATTTCATTTGCGAATCTTATGGACTCAACCACGTTTCGGGTGTCGTAATATTTTAAAATGAATGACGCGGTAAATGTATCACCCGCACCACTAACATCAATGGTTTCTTTAGGATTACTGCTAGGGTATATAGTACCATCGTATGATGCCCCTTTAGAACCTAAAGTAACTATCACATTTTTTAATGAGGACAATCTTTTGTTTTGTTTTGCCTCATGTTCATTTAATTTCACAAAATAAAATGACTCAATAATGTCTTCAGTTAATTTTCTTTTAGAATCTAATATTGATATATTGGCGTGACGACCAATAAATTTTAAATCTTCGTTAGATAAATAACCTTTGTTATAATCACTAACAATAGTTAAATCAAAATCCGACAAAAAATCTTTATCAGGATATTCTAATTTTAATGGTGTAATATTTTCTTCACCTTCATCAACCCTAATGAACATATGATTACTCTTATCATCAACATACCTTGTTTTAGTAATAATCTCAGATTGATGCCAATGGGTAACCTCAATACCAACGGAGATAGATTTTATATTCTCAACAACATTACCCGACATACCTTTATTCTCAATAACCCTAATGGGTTTTAAAATAGGAATTGGTGCTTCAGGTGAAATTCTAGTTGTTTCAGTGTAGATAAATTTATCAATACAAGTCTCACCAATTATTAAAACTTTAATCATTTTGTAAAATTTTTGTTGTTGAATACCCTTCGATTTTATTAAAAAAGATAATTTCTTTACAGTATTCTGAACCTATAACATTTTTATTTTTATAATCCGAACCAATGACCATATAGTCAGGGTTACATCTTTTTATTGATTCAATCAATTCAAAATCAGAATCAAAATGAACCACATCGTTAATACCAATAATTCTTAATAGGAAATACTTTCTGTCATCACAAGAATTAAATGGACGGTTGTCACCCTTTAATTCTTTGACTCGTCTGTCGGTATCAATCCCAACAGTAACCTCACCCAATGAGGTTGCAAATTCTAAAAGTTCTAAATGCCCTCGATGTAAAACATCAAAAGTACCATTTACCCAAACTTTTTTCATAGTTTTAGTTTTATTTTATTTAAAAGTAAAATATCTTTTAATAAAGAATATAGTATGGACTCAATCATAAATATACCAAAAAAAATCTACATAGACAAATCCCCTATTCATGGTTGGGGTGTTTTTGCCAAAGAAATAATAAACGAAGGTGAGGTGATTGAGGAGTGTCCTATTTTTACTTTACCAATTAAACAAGGTGAATCGAGCCCTTTAATGATTGATTATCGTTTTAACTGGCCTCAGGGTACCGAACCCGAAGAACAAGTAATTTCTTGGGGGTATGGTTCATTATATAACCATAGTAAACACGCAAACGCTTATTGGATATCGAATTTGGAGAGGAGGACTTTCGTATTTATCGCCAATAGAACAATTTATCCAAACGAAGAAATATTTGTGTGGTATGGTGACGTATCGTATTGGAATGATGGTCGTGGGGGTATTGATGTTATTGAGTAGATTGAGAGTTGCCAGACCAAACTCTGTAACTATCGCTATCAAAATGTTGTGTTGATACTTCATATATAGTACCTTCAGTAATTGCTTCTAATTGGTGTGGTTGACCAGGATATTGTCTAACAGTATCACCAACATTTAGTATTCGTTCATTTACTTCCGCAGTATCAGTATCAATCCATCGATATATGAATTCACCCTCACTAACGTACCATGTCTCATCTTTAATCATGTGATAGTGCATTGAGAACTTACAACCCTTTTTAAACACTAATAACTTCCCACAATACAATTCATTGTTTTCAAAAATGATTTCATGCCCCCAACCTTTGGGTACATTACATTCTCTACATTCGAGAGCGTTATAAACAATTGGTTTTTCCATATAGAATTATAAACCACCTTAAAACACAAGTAAATTAAATGTAAGTCGTTGTCGTAGTTGTTACGGGTAATGTGGTTGTTGTTGTAGTTACAGGTGGAGTTGTTGTTGTAGTGGTGGTTGTTGCATAAGGTAAACAACAAGGGAATTCAACAACATAACAACTTGAGTATTCTAAATCGTCGGCAATAAATGACTCTTGGACATTGATGAATAAAGATTCTCTAATAGGTACTATTAAAACCCCATCATCATTTCTTAACATAAACTGACCTTCATATCTACCTACTTTACTAGTATCTCTATTGGTAAACTGATAGTATATGTAATACTCAGGTGATGCGTTAGGGTCGAGTAAAATCTTTTCCACGAAACCTGCGGGTCTTGAACTAATCTTTGGAATTCCTGTTGCAGTATCAATCATTGAGAAGAATATGGCGGATTCCTCAATAGTCTTCATGAAACTATCATAATCACTTCTACCATCTTTTACAACTTGTAATTTAAGTACCGGTAAGGTTGCGTTCTTTTTAATGAAAAATTCCATTTATAGTTTTAACTATAAATACTTTGAATTAAGAAATAAATTAACTTTCTTTTCTTAAAGACCCGTCATAGAAGTCAAATCTATTGTGTTCAGTTGGTGTTAACAATAAAATACCCGAACTTAATTTACCCTTTTTAGTTTCTTGATACATATGACTCATCCATGTTTGTTCGAATGGGTGAGGCCATTTAGTCGTTAAAAACATTTTTTGATTACCTTTACGTGTTACAACTTGTGGCCAATTACAATAATATACCTCACCTAAAGCATATGGGATATTGTTGTAAGATTTAATACGAGTAAACACTGTTTTGGGGGCATTTGGGTCAGTACCTGTTTGTGGTAATTTTTTATTATCAGGCCAAAACTTTTCTCTAACGTCTTGGGGTACATTATACCAGCTCCACTGAGTTGAATTGTCACCATAAAACTCACTAAAATTAAGTTTTAAGAAATCTAAATTTTCATTTTGTGTAATAGTTATTGAATTTTTATATAGATTTTTAACGTATCGGTTAAACCCGTTTCTACAAACCTCCCCTTCTTTAGGGTAGAAAAACATATCATCCTCAAAGAAATAATAAAAATCAAAACCTTCTTGTTCCGCGTGTTCAGCAATAAATTGTCTACCACCACAAATGCCTAAATTATCCTTTTTAATATGAGTGAAACCATGTTCATTACATAACTCAACATATCGTTCTGTTGTACTTAAATCACTCGAGTTATCTAACAAAAACTTTTTAGGTTTATGTATAAAATCATCATCATATCTATACATGGACTCAATCAATGTCTCAAATTGTTTTGGACTATTAAATGTGATAACATACAGACCAACATTATTTGGGTTGGTAAATAACAAATCTTCTTTTAGATTTTGGGTATTGTAATTTTTCAACTCCTCAAAAAACGGCCAAACCAAACCATTACCCTCAACCTCAAACCTGTCAACAATATTAGAATGTTTATGAGCCAAAATTGTGAATAAACATTCGTCAGCACCCATAAGATTCTCTTTAAGTGTGTTTTCCATAACACCATAATAAAGAGTATTCATTTCATGAACTCTATCTTTAGAACCACCAAAAAATCCGCCACGACAAACATAATCAACGTAATCAACACCACAATATCTGGCCATCGCTCGTCTTTCAAAACCATGAATTTCGTCATTAGATGTATATGGGTATGAAATTTGAATGAACTTATTCTGTTTTTTAATTACATAATTTTCTAAGTTATCCAAAACTTTTTCATTATGAAAATATCCTGCCCCAACCGTATTAGTTAAACCACCGTCAATCCAAAAAAAGTAATCACTATTAAATGGATTCACTATTGCAGAATCATTTAACATAAACATTTTGGTAAACATCATTGGGTTATAGTACTTTAACGCGGCTTGTGGTGACTCAGGTAACCAACCTGCAAAGTTTTTCCAATTAGGATTATTTCTAATTTCATCAATCTTATTAAAGAAAGGGTTCCACGTCTCAAAATCCGTAACATTCTTAATAAAAATTTTAGTGGGTTTATCCCCTCTAATATTTAATACCTCCTCCTCTAATTCTTGGGGAATCCAAATACACATTTGAGCGTCAGTATCTAACATCTCAAAGAACTTAGTTTTATAGTAGTTAAAATCTCTTTGAGCCCATCCTGATAACTCACCTCGTCCCATATCCCAAAGTCCTGTGACTATTGTTACATTTTTATTCATATTAAATAAATTTTAAATCAATATTAAAGTTTTCGTTATAACAAATTCTATAAACCTCGTTATCTAACTTAAGTTCAATTATTAAGAATTTTCGTTGTCCATGAATTGGGTCTCCCATAACGTTAATATCAACACGAAGATTAATCATTTGATTATTGTTGTCAATTAAATTTTGTTTTATTTTTTCGGTAACATCAATTTGTGTTTTTGGTAAATCAGGTGGGTACCCTTCGTCTTGTTGGATTCCTAATGTACCGAATAATCCACTAACAACCTCAATAGATTTATTTTTAAAGAATTCAGTATTTGTGTAAGCATCAATTGGTAGGTTACTAAAATATGGGTTCCATGTAAAATGGAAGTATTCTTTTGAGTTATAATGTCTTGCATGGTGTAACCAGTCCTCAAAATACCATCTATCACCATGGACAGGGTCTTTATTTTCTTTAATAAATGATAAGTTTGACCACCAAAAGTTACCCCAATACCAATTACCAACACAAGTCATCCCACAGGTATCGTGAGTTTTCAAATCCTCAATACATTGTTGGAAATTATCGATTAAGTGGTATTCTAAAGCGTCTCTCCAAATACTAATCCCGTCAATTTTCCATTGTGATGGTTCTCGGGTATTTAAATTGGTATATGTGTTTGAGACCCCTTTAGCATGAAAATAAAATACCTGACCATCATGTTCTTGAGACAAATCCCATATTTTTTTTATAGGCCAATACTCATATCCGTTTCTATTAGTTTTAAACATATTAACTTTATCCATTCCGTTGAATAGTTCGTCAATACCTTCGTACTTCTCCTCGGTATCAACACAAGACACCTCCATAACGTCACACCATTCGTAAAGTCCTGACGTTTTTAATCTATCTAATTGTGATTTAACAATGTCTTGGTAATTTCCAAAACAAAATATGTGATATACTATAGCTTTCATTTCTTTCTGATAATTGCGTAGATTGAATCACCCCTATCATTTGATATTTGAATTGATTCAATATTGTTTAGGAATGATTCCCAACTCGGTGTCATATAATCAGTTGTTGGGTTATTATCAATAATACTTTGTAACATATCCAAAGCAGTTGTTTTACTTGGGTCTCCCCACCCAAACACAGCCTTTTCTGGCATTCTACACTCTAATGACGTTTGTAAATCTTCAATAATAAATAAACCACCCGGTTTAACATTTTCGAATAAAATTTGTACTGTGATTTGAACGTCGTTCATTCTATGTGAACCATCATCAATAATAACATCATACATAAATCCGTTCTTAGAGAATTCATATAGTGATTCTTGATTTGATTGGTCTACGTTGAACATCCAAACTCTATCTAAGTCAGATTGATAATTGTTGATGTCAATCCCGTGAATAAGACCTTCTTTAAAGAAATCATTCCAAACTTTTAGTGATGCACCATCTAAAACACCAATCTCTAAAATATCACATTTTTCTCGGTACGGTTGTAATATTTTCTGATAAAATCTGTTATAGTAATTGTGAAGGTATTGCTTATCAGTACCGTAATATTCACCAATCTTATTAAGTTCATCAGTTTCAAATTCCATCTCAATACCGAACTTTTTATTATGAATAGTGTCTATAGTTCTATTGGGTAATTGACCGTATGAGAACGCATGAAATATAAATTTATTATCACCATATTCTCTAGCATTAAAATCATTATTTTGAATTATACTAAATTGGGATTTGTCGATTTGTCTTTCATACCACAAACCGATACATGTTTGGTCGTGCCATAACCCTTCTTTATATTGAGGATATTCTTCACATATGTTCCACCATTCATTTAGGAAATTTTTAGAGTATTCATTATTTTTTAATAACAAAACACCCGCATTTACTAATGATGGACCGTAATCTTGTGTCATAACAATACTACTAAGACCATCAATAAATTCTTCAATTCTTCTTGAGTTATTACAAAAGATTGCGTCGATATCCAAAAATAGAACATATTCCGAATCAGGGAAACGCTCAAGAGTTTCTCTAATTAGATGTGGTTTGTACCAAGTAAATGAACGACCTGGTATTTTACTTTTAATTTTGTTACCGTCTTTCTCAACAAAGTAATAATACCCGTTATCTTGACAATACTTTTCATTTATTTTTTCAGCATACTCACCGTATGATACGTTTGGAGTATAAAATTGACATACACTTATTTTCATAATATTATAGATAATTCATTATTCTGTCACACCATCCTTTAGATTTAGAGTGAGGCCATACAACCCAATAGGTTGGTTTTAATGAGGTTTGGAATGTTCTCCATACTTTACCATATCCATCAGGGTCGGATAAAATTCTTCTAATTTCATTCTCATCTGCGTCTTCACGATATATGGTTTCATCGTCTTTGTCATGGAATGCGACAACCCAAAAGTCATAATCTTGTTCAGGTACCAATTTGTAATCAATATCAATACAATGTTTAAATATAGATGCAAAACTAGCTTTCCATTCTTCTTCAGTTTCAAACAAAGTAGGGTTAGGAGGGTAATTTTTGTCTAAGGTATATTGTTGTACTGAGCGATTATCAAAACGAATACCTGCGTAAATTTCATAATCTCTTAGAGTCCTTACAGGCCCGAATCCATATTTTCCCATATCAGATTGTTCTTCACCATCCATACCAAACAACTTTCTATTTTTTTGGTGTGAACGAACATTTTTGTTACCCCAATCTTTATCATCATCCCATTGTTTTACTCGACCATTGCGTGTGTATTCATGCCATACCAAAGTTTTGTGCGGGTGAAATAAATCATACCCCCATGTGTAAGCTCTAACTGCGATTGAAATTTCTTCCCCGTGAAAATAAAACTCAGGGTCGTGTTGAACTTCTTCAGAAAATTGCCCTAAGGTAAAACAGAAATGGGCCGAATAAAATCTTGCGGGAATTGGCTTTTTAAGTTTCTCCCAACCTGGTATTGTTTCAGGTAAGAAGAATACTGCACCTTCAGGAATGAATCTATCAAAGACCATTCTCCACGGTTCTTTAACTCTTTCTGATGGGTCGTTTTCGGGATTAAAGGATGAAACGTAACCTGTTAGTAGAGGTTTTTCAAACCCGTCTTTTTGGAGTTGTTTAATCATTTTAATAAATTCGGAATCCCAATTCTTCTCGAATCTCATGTGAGAGTCAATTTGCATGGTATAAGTTTCTCCCTTATATAAAGTTTGGGTCAAGTTTCTAGCCCAACAAACCCCTTTGGATTCGGAGTATAGAACGTCAATAACTCTGAATCTTTTATCACCATTATATTCTTCTAAAGAATCAAACCCATCTTCAGGATGATATTGTCTACAAATACCAAATCTTAAGTTCTTTGGGTTTTTTGAATTATCAATAATTGATTTGATTGTGTTAACTAACTCGGGGTCTCGGTAAGAGGCAATCTGTATAAAAATAGTTGACATATGGTTTTTATTTTAAAAATAAAAAACCCTCCTAAAAAGTGGAGGGTTTATTCAAAAACTATTATTTAATTGATTAACCTATTTGTTGGATAATCATTGATGTATTCAAATCACTCCTAATTTGCTCACCAGGCAATGCTGTTGTATTATTTGTAGTTCTAATTTTTACATCGGTTTGTGTTGTTACATTATAAATAAAATCCAAATATCCATTTGAAATGTTATTTGTGGTGTTTGTAGACTGTGTAATTTCAACTGATGGTCCTAATTGTGTGTCTGAGCTATTATAACAAGAAAACTGAAAATTGTACACCGCTGCGGCCTGCCACGCTATTTGGGCACATATTCTATATACTCCAGGTGGTAATGTTGCAATACCTGTACTAGTGTTATATGAAATTCCTTTTGAAATTACTTCGTTATTAAAAATAATATCCCTATTTGCCCATGTTCCTGAAGGTATGGTTTGATTTGTATTTAATCTTGTAACATACAAATATCTATATGGTGCTAAGTTAGTACCAACACTATTTGACATATCAGTAATATCAATATATACACCTCTACCTGAACCTCCACTTTCAAAAATACGAAATTTGTTTTGATAAATGTCTATAGTTACACCATCAGTGATTGATGTGTTAGTTACGGGTTTATTCATAAATATTTCACCACCTTCATCATTAGCCTGATACATTACTTTAAAAGTAGTACCATCGTAAGTAACCCCTGTTGTGGCTATAGCACCATTTGATGTGTTGTCAGATAGTAAGAATCTTTGACTACCAAAATCTTGCACACTATCAAATCCAGTTCCACTTGTCCCTGAACTACCACTAGAACCTGATGTTCCACTTGTTCCTGATGTTCCGCTACTTCCACTTGTCCCTGATGTTCCACTTGTTCCAGAACTTCCGCTCGAACCTGATGTTCCACTTGTCCCTGATGTTCCACTTGTCCCTGATGTACCGCTTTTACCTGAAGAACCTGAACTTCCGCTTGTGCCTGATGTTCCACTTGTTCCTGAACTTCCGTTTGTGCCCGATGTTCCACTCGAACCTGAACTACCACTTGTCCCTGATGTTCCACTTGTCCCTGATGTACCGCTTTTACCTGAAGAACCTGAGCTTCCGCTTGTGCCTGATGTACCGCTCGAACCTGAACTACCACTAGAACCTGAAGAACCGCTCGTACCTGATGTCCCACTAGAACCTGAGCTTCCGTTTGTGCCTGATGTACCGCTCGAACCTGATGTGCCATTTGTTCCTGAACTTCCGCTTGTGCCTGATGTTCCATTTGTTCCTGAACTTCCGCTTGTACCTGAACTACCACTAGAACCTGAAGAACCGCTCGTACCTGATGTCCCACTAGAACCTGAACTTCCGCTTGTGCCTGATGTTCCACTTGTTCCTGATGTACCACTTGCCCCTGATGTTCCACTAGTACCTGAAGTACCTTGAGTGTATTGTTGTGTTGTGGTTATGACATATGAATAATGAGAGGTACCTTCAGTATAAAATGTTACTGTTCTATTTTGATTTTCGTTATTAGTTGCCCAAACCTCCACCAACATACGATTTGTTGGGTCAACGGTGGCTGTCGGTAATGTGATATCTGTTTCAACCTCAACTGGTGTTGTATTATTATTATTCCAACCAATGTTCGTTGGTTGTGATGTACCAACTAAAGAAATGGTACTACCACTCGAGTCAGTTAAGTATAATTTTGTATAAACTTCAAGGTCATCACCTTCAGCGGGTTTTGTCATCCATAATTTAAATCTTTGTACACCACCAGGTATTACCGCAAAATTAAATTGTGTTGAGATGTATGTTTGAATTATAGTATCTGTATTTTGTATTGCTAAAACAGGAACGGTTTGTTCTGAACCTGATGTGGGTTCAACCGATAATTGTTTATAAGGGCTAACCTCAATAACTGAGTCATTGAAATAATAAATTTGTCCTGTTGATATTCCATTAGCTCCTGAAGAACCGCTAGTCCCTGAGGTACCCGAACTTCCGCTAGTTCCTGATGTCCCACTTTCACCACTAGTTCCCGAACTTCCATCCGTCCCTGAAGAACCACTAGTTCCCGAACTTCCGTCTGTTCCTGAAGAACCATCAGTTCCCGAACTTCCATCCGTACCCGAACTACCACTAGAACCTGATGTCCCACTTGTTCCTGAAACACCACTAGAACCTGAAGAACCACTTGTTCCTGACGTACCTATTGTTGATGCGGTTATTGCGGAAAAAGGGATTGATTCGGTTCTACCCGAAGATATTGGGTTATAGTTAACTATAACCATTAAAGAATCAGAGTATCCTGTGGATGCGGCTGGTAATGATGATATTGGTAAATCGGCCATTTTATTGTTATATTATTTATAAATATTATGTTTATGTAATAATTATTTTTCCACCATTTTCTTGTAGTAAGTATGAACCATTTTCTTGTAGTAAGTAAAACTCACTTACGGTTGTTGGTGTTGGAGTTGGGGTTAATGTTGATGTCGGTGTTTGGCTAGGTGTTGGAGTTGGTGTTAATGTTGATGTTACCGTAGGTGTTGGGGTCGGAGTTAATGTTGAGCTTGGTGTTAGTGTTAAAGTTGGCGTTTGACTATGTGTCGGTGTTGGGGTTGATGTTGATGTTACCGTAGGTGTTGGGGTTGGGGTTGGTAATAAAGATGTTGGGCACGAGTTATCGATACAAGGATTACCATGTACGATATCGATACCTGTATCCCCTGTTGGGTTTTTACCACAGAAGTATAACAAAACACCTGGTTGGGAATAACTCCAAATAAAGTTACCGAGACAATCGGTTAATCCACAGGTTAACTCATTTTCAGTTGTATTATAAAAAGTGTAACAATCACAATCGGTGTATACTACGGTTGGTGTTGGAGTTAAAGTTGGTGTTGGTGTTGGTGTGACTAAAGGAGTAACTTGATAATTTATGTACCCACAAGAATCGATTACTTGAACCAAGACTTGTGTTGCACCAATAAATTGGGGTGGTACTGTTACGGTAACAGGAAACGATGTAACGCCCGTCATTACTGTACAACAATATGTACTGGTGATATCACAAATATTAATAACAAATGGTGGTGTCCCAATTGCCGACGTTATTACAATAGTTTCCATTATTTCTATAAATAGTTATAAAATTAGATTTTCTTATTATGTAAATTCCCGAAAAATCACTTATATTATAAGCATGAAAAAGATTTGCTTAGATTTATCGGAGTCACACGCCATCGGAGATACATTATGTGCAACTCCTGTTTTAAGAAAAATTAGTGAATCTTACAACTCAAAAGTTATTGTGGTAACCAAATACCCTGAGTTATTTAAAAATAACCCATTAGTGGAGAAGGTATATAATACAAATGTGATTAATCGGGACTTTCTATATGACGACCCTAATTACATAACTCACAATTCTTTTTACCAAAATGGACAAAAGAATGATAGAGGTGTTGAATTTAAACATAACCGTATTGATATCAGACAATACCATGCAATTAAGTTAGGGTTTATGTTAACCAAAGATGAGATGGGTTTAGACTATACACCTGATGAATATGAACCCATTAACGGTTTACCCGAGAAATTTGTTCTAATCCACCCCGTTCAAAATTGGCCAAGCAGAACTTGGGACGCATCCAAATGGATGGAATTAACTAAAAGATTAAACGATAATGGAATTAGTGTTGTTTCGACGGGTAAAGATTCAAGTGAAACAGGGTTTTTTAATGTGAAAAAACCAATCTTTAATTTTGAAATAAAGGATGGTTTAAACTTAATGAATAAAACCACTTTAAGTCAGACTTGGCATTTAATTAACAAATCTATTTGTTTTGTGACTATGGATTCAGGATTACTTCATGTTGCGGGAACGACAGATGTTGAAATTGTCCAATTAGGTAGTTCAATTAATCCTGAGTTTAGAGCACCTTATAGACACGGTGGTCAAGAATACAAATATCATTATGTAGGTGGTACTTGCCCATTGATGTGCGCGTCAGACATGAAACACGGTGTTAAAGAATGGGGTGACATTCAGGGTGTTCCACCACTAATTGGTTGTTTAGAAAATAAAAAAACTTATGAATGTCATCCTTCGGTTGATAAAGTATTTGATAAAATTTTAAATTTAATATGAGAATAGGTGTATTACTCTCGGCATATAATTCTGAAGATTATATAGATGAATGTTTAAAACCATGGTTCGAATTAAAAGAAACTATGGATATTACTATTGGTTGTAATAGTGGTATGTATAAGGATTATTTAAATTTTGGGTTCACCCCTAAAAATAAATCCACATTACATAAATTGGTTAATTATGATTTAGATTTTTTAATTGCCACAGGTAGTAAATCATTATTAGGTGAGAATGATAGTAAAAATAGTATATTACATGTATTAAAAAATAATTGTGATATTGTGTGGATTGTCGACTCTGATGAGTTTTATACTAAAGAAGAAATTTTAAATATTATAAAATACATTGGGGAAACACCTCAGTACGATTGGTATACTGTTAATTTTAAAAACTATACTTTTGAAAAAAATTTATGGATTGACGGATTTAATCCTCCTCGTATTTTTAGAACAGATAGAAATGGGGGTATTAATGAGTTTTATTTTGATAATCACATATCTTATAACGATGGTAATATCTTTGAAAATAAACCGTCTAATCAAATTCCGAGAAGTGTTGCATGGGTTAAACACTACTCATGGTTAACAGATGACCCGAGAACTAAAGAAAAAATACAATACCAAAACATACGTTTTGATGGTGGTTGTTCTTTAATTTTTGTTGACGGTAAATTAAAATTTTTAGATGAGTTTTACCAAAATCGAGGTTTAGAAACACCAATCTTACATGAAACAATTGAGGAGGTGAGTAATGAATTTACTTTTACCTTTGTACGTAAAGAAAATCAATTCTATATCCAAAACATTAAAAATTTTAAATCGATTGATGTTAGAATTTATGACGGTCAAAACGGTAATTTAATTTATAACACTCATTTGGATATTATGCCAGATACTAATTACTTTATCTACCCGTCCTCTATCATTTTTAATGATTTACTCGATTTTAAAAAGTTTAGAGTTGAGGTTATTGAAAATAATAAAATAATACATAACGAATTTTTACATATAAAATATGAATAACATTTTTGAGATAATTAACATTGAAGAGAACGGGACGATACATTTTACTTATTTAGGTGAAGATGTTCAAGACGAATACGTAGTAACTATAATTGATAGTAACACTGACTTAGTTGTGCATAAAGCTAAATTAGGTTTAAGAAAAGGAACTAACTGGTGGATATCAACAGGTCCATCAAATGCAAGAAGGCTTAGAAATGCTAAATTTACGATTACTGTTGGGGATGTGATTTATGGTAGAGACATTAATTTTTATGGTGAAAATAGATTCTTGGTGATTAATTCGGAACCAATTACATTAAACCATAATGGGGACGATTTATTCCCAATTGTCTGTGAAATTTTTTATGACAAAGTATATGAAAGAGATTATGTAAAAGTATCTAACGGTGATGTAGTTGTTGATATTGGTGCCAACTACGGAGTATTTTCATTATATGCACAACAATTTAACCCATCAAAAGTTTATGCGGTAGAACCTATTAAAAGTACATTCAAATGTATGTCTAAAAATTTAGAAAAATTTGGTGTTGTTTGTGTTAATAAAGCAATTAGTAATACAGATGGATTTGAAGTTTTTGCAATAACAGACGTTAATGGTAATAATTTCTCTATAAAAAATTCAGATGGTTACCACCCATCACAAATGATTAATGAGGAAATTGTTGAAACCGTTGATATTAACACCTTCATTAATTACTATAATATAGAAAATATTGACTTTCTAAAGGTTGATTGTGAGGGTGGTGAGTTAGACCTTTTTGAACAAATTGATAAAACGTATTTATCGAACAATATACGAAAAATCGCTATCGAGTATCACTCAAATTCGATAAAATTAAGGGTTATACAAATTTTAATTGAGAGTGGTTTTACAATAGAAGATATTGTTGGTTCTGACGAAATTGGTTTGATGTACGCGTATAAATAAAAGTTATAGTATGAGTGAAAAAAAGAAAATATTATTTATTACACCTCACTTAAGTACCGGTGGTGCACCACAAGTAACATTAAATAAAATCGAATTACTTAAAGATGAGTACAACATTTTATGTGTTGAGTACTCATTTATTGCTTGGTCTTTTGTTGTTCAAAGGAATAAGATAATTAACCTTCTCGGTGATAATTTTGTTTCATTACCTGAAGATAAATCACAAATATTAAACATAATAAATCAGTTCAAACCTGACGTTATTTCGTTTGAGGAGTTCCCCGAATTTTTTATGGATGACTCAATTACAAGAGAAGTGTATAAAAAAGATAGAACTTATTCTATTTTTGAAACTACTCACGACTCTAGCTTTCCCGTAGAACATAAAAGATTTTTTCCAGATAAGTTTCATTTTGTAAGTGCATTTAATGCGTTTAGATATTCGGTACATGACGTTCCTTATGAAATAATTGAATATCCTGTTGATTATAAAGTAAAAAATCAAAAACAAAAACAGGACGAACTTAACTTTGATTCGTCTTGGAAACATGTTGTTAACGTTGGTCTGTTTACACCAAGAAAAAATCAATCTTACCTTTTCGAGTTATCAGAATATCTTAAGGATTACAAGATTAAATTCCACTTTATTGGTAATCAAGCCGATAACTTCAAACATTATTGGGAACCCTTAATGAATAACAAACCTAAAAATTGCGTGATTTGGGGTGAAAGAAGTGATGTTGATTCATTTTTACAAGCATCCGATTTATTCTTTTTTGCGTCAAGAGGTGATAGGAATAATAAGGAGTTAAATCCAATAGCAATTAAAGAAGCTTTAGAATATAAAATGCCAATGATGATGTATAATTTGGACGTTTATTGTGGTAAATACAATAACGAAGAAACTATAACATTCTTAACAGGTGACTTAAAAAAAGATGCGGAAAATATGATTAATATATTAAAACCTGAGAAAAATATAACATTTAGTGAAGACGAATTGATTATTATATCCACTTATCCTGATACAACAGATAGAGAACAATTGACAATAGATTGTATTAATTCGTTTAGAAAAACAGGTAAGAAAATTGCATTAGTTTCTCACTACCCTGTTAATGATAAGATACAGAAATTGGTGGATTATTATATATTCGATTCCAATAATTTAATGATTAAACATTCATACTATAACAAGTTCTATAACTACAAACCTAACTATGATGTTGAGATTAATTTAAATTCATTCACCAAAACTAACCAATCATTAGCTGCACTAGTAAACTTCCAAAATGGAGTTAAATTTGCAAAACAATTAGGGGTCTCTAAAGTAATGATTATAACTTATGATGTTATCTTAAATGAGTTAGATATTCCGTCAATTGAGGGTTACTTTAATAAATTGGATGATTGGAAGTGTTGTATTGCGTACATGGACACTGAGTTAGGTCTAGGGGTTGAGACGACTTCTATGGTATTTAGAACCGACTACTTTATGGATATTTTCCCTGACGTTAGGGATGAGGAAAACTTTAATCAACTTTGTAATTCTGTTGGTAGTCAAAACTTCTTGGAGGATTATTTTTATAAAACAATAAAAGATGAAATTGGTCTTTGGGTTGAGCCTAATACTAAAACCATTTTACATAATTCAGGAATTGGTGTTTCCTCATGTTCGGAATATATGTCAATTGTACCTATCGATGATGAACCAAATAAATTAATGTTTTATTTCTACACCTATAATATCGATAATAAATCTATGAAAGTTAGGATGTATGAAGGGATGGACTTAATTTTTTCCGAATTTTTTAGAATTAAAACAACGAATGAATTTTACACAGAAATAATTTTTAACGGTAAACCAATTAAAGTTATTGTGGATAGATTAGACGGTAATAACGTTTATAAGACGGAGACATTTGAGATAACTGAAGAAAACTTTAACGATTATTCAAATAACGGTTTATTTAAACAGAAGAACAAGTATAAAATTAAATTAGTTCATTTACAAACAACAAGAAATGATGAAAGAGAACAGAAATCTTTCGAATCGGTGAGTCGTGTTGCGGATTATGGTATTGAATATGTTATACATCGTAATGACCCTTACCAATCATTACCACCATCACATAATTGTTTAAGACCTGATTGTGTATCGATGACATTGTTTGATGAGGAAACTACTAATCGAATAGGTACCGCATTAACACCCGCACATTACGGTTGTTATGAATCATTTAAACAAGGTATTTTATCTGAATTTGATAATGACCTTGATTTCTTAATTGTTTGTGAGGGTGATTGTATTATTGAGGTACCAATTGAGGACTTTGTTAATAAAGTTCAAGAATCAGCAAAACTTGTTAAAAAACATAACATTGGTTATTTTTCATTTGGTGATGTCGATACTCTGGATTTTGGGTGGAAACAATCGAATGTTGTTGAGGAAATCCCTAATCAAGATTTGATATTCATAACTAACAAAATTATCGGATTACAATGTATTATGTTCCCTAAGTCACATAGGTCATTCTTGATGAATAATTTAAGATACCATCCGTGGGATGCTGCTGACATGTACTTTAATACAATATTTGTTGATGGTAATCAAAAAATGGGAATATTAAAAGAAAGAATAACCACTCAGGCGGATGGTTACTCGTTGATTGATAATCAATTTAAAGAATTTAGGAAAAAATGAAAACCTTAATCGTTATTGGTGCATACCCAAATACACCTAAAAAAGAAGAGGTTTTAATTAATGAGATTGAGTCGTTAAAAGGTTTGGGGTATGACTTTATGTTAGTTAGTCATTATCCGGCATCTATTGAGATTCAAAAAATGGTTGACTACTACATTTATGAAAAGAACCAAATTTTAACACCTTTAGATAAGACAACATACTATTGGTTTCAAACCGATAGTTTTATGGTTAGAGTTAACAACTCAAGACACGCATTACCAATAAGTCAAAATATGTTTAACGCTTTTAAGTTATCCGAGATTAAAGATTATGATTTTGTGTTTTTTGTTGAGAACGACAATCAATTCTCACCCAATGACTCACTCAAATTAAAATCGTTAATTGATGAGATGGTTTCACAGAACAAACAATGTATATTTTTTAAACCAAATAATTATTTAGATTATGGTTCGTCAGTCTATGAAACACAGATGTTTGGAATTACCCCAAAATATTTTAATCAAATATTTAAATTACCAATAACCGAAGATGAATATTTTGCAAATCCTGATTATCCTGTAAGCCTAGAACTTGGATTTTACCAATCATTGAGTAAATATGAATCGGAGTTTCTAATTGTTAACCAACATTCTTATGAGTACTTTTCTGAAAGTTGTATTAATATTTTTAGGGTTGAGGAATTAATTATTGAGTTAATTCGTAATAACAAAAATCCGAATCTACCGGTACTTTTTTGTCATATGAATAAAGAACCTTTATTTAAACACAAAATAATCATAAAACTTAATGGTGAACCTATTGAGGAGTTAAATTTGTTTATTGGGTTTTGGTTCTTTAGGTCATTTGATATTAGTGATAATATTTTAACCATAGAAATTTATAAGGATGATGTAATTGACGAAATTAAGTCGTACCATTTGAACGAGCAAATACACGATTACATAAATAAAAAAGGTGTAATAGAATTTAATTAATATGGTTGACGTTATTTGTCTAACAGACACATCAAGTTTAGAAATATATGAAATGACTAATAGAACAATTACTTCTATACGTGAGTCCGAACCAAACTATAACTTTAATATAATTTTACTTGACACCAACCCAAACGCAGAATACGTTTATACTAATACTGACCACTATATAACACCTTACGAACCATTTAACTATAATAGGTATTTAAATATTGCGGCACCCTATTTAAAGAATGATTGGGTTTTAATCACCAATGACGATGTTAGATATGAAAAAAATTGGTTTAGTGAAATATTAAAAGTTTATAACTCAGATAACACAATAGAATCTTTTAGTCCTAAAGATATGTTGTTTTATTCCACAATTTATGGTGACCATTTCTTAGGGTCAAGTGATACTCATTGGGTTAGTTATAATGTAACTGAAGCGGTGTGTGGATGGTCAATCCTAATGAGAAGAAGGGTTTGGGATTTAATTGGTAAGTGGGACGAGGAGTTTGATTTTTATTATCAAGATAATGATTATGCGAAAACAATAGAATCATTGGGGGTTAAACATGCTATAGTAAGAAATTCGTTGACTTTACATATCGGTAATCTATCTTTTTTTAATCGTAAAGACGATGAACATAGAGATAAAAAAATGAATGAAGGTTATAAAAAATATTTAAAAAAGTGGGGTGAATAACATGAAAGTAACACAAGTAACACCAGGATTAATCCCAATTCCACCAAATGGTTGGGGCGCAGTTGAGAAAATAATTTGGGAATATAAATTAAAATTAGATGAATTAGGAGTCCCTACGGATATTAAATATCTAAACGAAGTTCAAGTAGACAATACGGATATCGTACACATCCATATTGCAAACTTAGCAATCGAAGCCAAGAATAAAGGTATTCCATATATCTTCTCATTACACGACCATCATGTAGTTCACAATGGTAGAGGCTCTGTTAATTACAATCAAAATTTAGAAGCCATTAAAGGGTCGGTAATTTCTTTCTGTCACGCAGAATATTTGGTAAATTATTTTGAGGAGACCGATAAATTATTTTATTTAAGTCATGGTGTTGACACAAATTTTTTTAGAAACGATACACCAATAAAAAACGCACATAAATTATTATGTATTGCGAATAATGGTTTAGCGGGTAATTCATCTTTTGATAGAAAAGGTTTTAGATACGCAATTGAGGCGGCAATTAAATTAAGTTTACCAATTACGGTTGCGGGACCTGAAAATAACAAACATTTTTTTGAAGAGAATTCTGATTTATTAAAATATGAAAAATTAAATGTTATTTACAATAACCCAAACGAAACGGACATTAGGGAACTTTATAATACACATTCAATTTTTTTACACCCATCATCATTAGAAGCTGGCCACCCAAATCTAACATTACTTGAGGCGTTATCCTCAGGGTTACCTGTTGTTGGTACATATGAAGGAACTCAGGATTTAAATGGTATGGTTAGGGTATCTCGAGATACTGATGAGGTTGTAAATGGAATCCAAAAAATCATTAACGATTATCCTCGTTATGTTGAGGAAACTAAGAAGGTTAGAGAAAAGTACGATTGGAAAATAATCGTAAAGAGGATGTTAAAGATGTATGATGCGGTTGGACTAATTTCAAAACCATATACTTCTGAGGACACTAAAAACCTTTATATTAAGGATTATACCAAGGAGGAACCTGAAACAATAATACCAATTAAAGTCGACCCAAGACTAAGTTTTAATGTCAACTTTGTTGATGGTCCATATTTTGAAATGATAGGAAACACAGATTCTGTATATACCCTTAATTTCTATAGTGGTGACTCACTTTACTACACATCACAAATCACCAAAAATACTTGGACAAGATTAAACGCTAAGTATTTTATACCTTGGAGAATTGAACTTATTGATGATGTTGGTGATAAAGTTTATGAACACAAATTATCATTTAAGAATAAAAGAGTTTATATCGCATTTGATTCATCATCATTAGGTGATAGTATTGCTTGGATTCCGTATGTTGAGGAATTTAGAAAAACCCATGAATGTGATGTAATATGTTCAACGTTCAAAAATGACTTATTTGTTAATGAATACCCTAACATAAAATTCGTTTCACCAGGTACTGTTGTAGAAAACTTATATGGTATGTATAAGATTGGTTGGTTCTACGATAAGTTTAAAGAACCTGAATTACCAAACACAATTCCATTACAAAAAACAATCACAAATATATTAGGTTTACCATTTAAAGAAATTAAACCTAATATCGAGTTTACACCATCAAAAAGACCTATAGAATCTAAATATGTTGTCATAGCAAATGAATCAACTGCAGGTTTAAAGTATTGGAACTACCCAAATGGGTGGAAAGAATTAGTTTCTCATTTAAAGCGTCTTGGGTATTCAGTCATTAATATTTCTAAAAATGGTGAAGACGTATTTGGTGCGGGTAAATTATCCGACACATCATTAGAGAACACAATGAACTATATTCACCATAGTGAATTCTTTATTGGGTTATCAAGTGGATTATCTTGGTTATCTTGGGGTCTCGGTAAACATGTTGTGATGATTTCAAACTTTACTGAACCTGACCACGAGTTTACATCTAATTGTACTCGAATAACAAATCCATCATCTTGCCATGGATGTTGGAATAACCCGATGTTTAAATTCGACAAAGGTGATTGGGATTGGTGTCCTGAACATAAAGGAACCGAAAGACAATTTGAGTGTCACAAATCAATAACACCTCAAATGGTAATAAATCAAATAACACACTTACTAAAATGAAAATAGAAGTATCAATTGGGGAAATTGTTGATAAACTAACAATCCTCGATATTAAAATGACAAAAATTCTCGAGCTTGAGAAATTAAAGAATATATCAAAAGAATATGGTTATCTTAAAGACGTTGTCGAAGATGATTTAGGTATTTCATGTGATTCAGATGATTACAAACAATTATTATCTGTTAACCAAGAACTTTGGGACATTGAGGATAAGATTAGAGATAAAGAACGAGGTAGAATGTTCGATGAAGAGTTTATTGAGTTAGCTCGGTCAGTTTACATAACAAACGACAAAAGAGCTGAAATAAAAAAAGAGTTCAATCTTAAATACGGTTCTTCTTTTGTTGAAGAAAAATCATACTCCCCATACTAAAATTACAAATTATATTAAAAAGAAAAACCCCAATTTGAGTTGGGGTTTTTTATTACATATAAAATTTATCATGGTCTACATTCTAAACCACCGTCGTTAATACACTCAACACAATCTGTATAAATTGGTCCTGCAAAATCAGTTTCGGTAAGTGTTGTACAGTATTCGATGATATAACATTCGTCTGTAGTTGCACTTCTAATAACCTTACCTGGTGAACCTAATGAATATGGTAATCTAAATATTTGAGATTGAGCTGGGTTACCACAACAAGTTGAATACCAAAATTCATCAATACCCGCTGAACATGTGTCACAATCACCGAAATAGGTATCTATTTGATAGTCAAAACCAGGCCCTGATATGGTATTATTAATAGTCCAACAATACCCACCAGCTTGAACAATATCACCAATATTATAAGAAACATCAGACCTTAATCTAAGTTCCCAACCAGGGTTACAACATAATACTGCGGTATAATAATAAACACCCGCAATTGTTGGTGTAGGTGTTGGTGTTGCAGCGGCAACCGTACTTGTCGGTGTAACCGTTCTTGTCGCAGTTTGTGTTGGGGTATTTGTTGGTGTTAATGTTCTTGTTGAGGTTAACGTTGGTGTTTGGGTTGGAGTTAATGTTCTTGTTGCTGTTAATGTTGGGGTATTTGTCGGTGTGAGAGTTCTCGTTGCAGTTAACGTTGGTGTTTGAGTCGGAGTTAATGTTCTTGTTGCAGTTAATGTAGGTGTTGATGTAGGTGTTAATGTTCTTGTCGCTGTAAGTGTTGGTGTTCGTGTAGGTGTTGGTGTTAATGTCCTTGTAGGTGTAGGTGTTGATGTAGAACCTGCAGTTGGTGTTAATGTCCTTGTCGGTGTTGGTGTGGGTGTTGGTGTTGGACAGAAACTATTTAAATCAAAAAAATTAATATTTTGTTTTAACGCCCCATCAACTCTTGCAATATTGACACATAACACATCATTTAATCTATTAATAATACCCATAATCTATTATACTAATTGAATCCAATCGTTTGATGGGTTAAAATAAATTTCAGTCGCTGAGATTGCAAACCCTACAATTCTCACAATATTATTACCACCCGTTGGTTGTGTTTGAGTTATACCACCACTAGAAACTGCTAAGTATAACACTGAACCTGCTGTGAACGACCAAGCGGTATTCAAGTAATAACCTCTAATTAACATACCTCTATCAAATCCTGCACCTGTAGTTGCAATTGCTAACAACCCTACTGAAGCGTTACCCGTTCCCGCGTTTGTTGGACTCCAACTTGCAGCACTATTATAATAATAAACATTACCTGCGGTTGGTGAACCTGTTCCACCAATAGCCAATAACTCACCATAATAATCACCATTTGATACTAATCGACCTGTTGGGTCGGTATTAATAATATATTTACCACTTGTTCTTGTAACTTCTAAAGTACTACTAACCGTAACACTACCTGTTACCGCTAATGTTGAACCATCGAATGTTAAGTTAGGTTCACTATCCGCAGAGTTTGCAGTACCATTTGCTGTTAGAACATTATTTGCGGTTGTTGGTGATATTGTGTTAAAACCAGTACCTGATGAACCACTACTACCACTTGAACCTGAACTTCCTGATGAACCACTTGAACCTGACGTACCACTTGAACCCGAACTTCCTGATGTTCCACTAGTACCCGATGAGCCACTTGAGCCTGAAGAACCACTTGAACCTGAGCTACCTGAATTACCGCTAGTACCTGAAGAACCACTACTACCACTTGAACCCGAACTTCCCGAAGAACCTGAGTTACCACTAGTGCCCGATGAGCCACTTGAGCCTGAAGAACCACTTGAACCTGAGCTACCTGAATTACCGCTAGTACCTGAAGAACCACTACTACCACTTGAACCCGAACTTCCTGAAGAACCTGAATTACCGCTAGTACCAGAAGAACCGCTACTACCACTTGAACCTGAAGAACCTGAGTTACCACTAGTACCTGAAGAACCACTAGTACCCGAAGTTCCCGAAGAACCTGAGTTACCACTAGTACCAGAAGAACCGCTACTACCACTTGAACCTGAAGAACCTGAGTTACCGCTAGTACCTGATGAACCTGAAGTTCCTGAAGCACCACTCACACCACTTGTACCTGAGCTACCCGATGAACCTGAGTTACCACTAGTACCTGAAGAACCACTACTACCACTACTACCACTTGAACCGGAGGAACCACTCGAACCTGAGTTACCACTAGTACCTGATGAACCACTTGAACCTGATGAACCACTTGAACCAGAACTTCCTGATGCTCCACTAGTTCCTGATGAACCGCTACTACCACTTGAACCTGATGAACCTGAGTTACCTGATGTCCCACTAGTTCCTGATGTCCCACTCTTACCTGATGTCCCACTTGAACCAGATGAACCTGAAGAACCACTACTACCACTTGAACCTGAACTACCTGATGTTCCGCTAGTACCTGAAGTACCATTTCTACCACTAACATTAAAACACAGATTAACCGAACCACCAATTTGTGATACACCACCTGTTGAGTTTATGTTAGTTACTCCAAATGTATAATAGGTACCACTATCACCAATAGTACTAATACTAAATGTCCATGTATTACCAGGGTTTGTACTATCTACCGCGGTGATTATTGAACCTACGGTTAAATTACCAAAAAATGTCGCCCAGTTTGTTGTTGAAGCGTCTGTCTCAAACACTCTTATGGTATTAACAGATGTTGACATCGTATTACCTAAGTTAGTGTTGATTTCACCCGTTAATGGTGGGTTATTGTTAGTTAATGACCAAAGACCACACGCTCCTGAATTAGCCCCACTTACACCACTAGTACCACTCTTACCTGATGAACCTGAAGAACCACTTGAACCTGAACTTCCTGAAGAACCGCTTGTACCTGATGTTCCTGAAGAACCGCTTGAACCTGAACTTCCTGAAGAACCGCTTGTACCTGATGTTCCTGAAGAACCGCTTGAACCTGAACTTCCTGAAGAACCACTAGTTCCACTTGAACCTGAAGAACCTGAAGAACCCGAAGAACCGCTTGTACCTGAAGTTCCCGAAGAACCGCTTGTACCTGAAGAACCTGAGCTACCTGAAGAACCACTTGAACCTGAGCTACCTGAAGAACCACTTGTTCCTGAAGTTCCTGACGTACCGCTAGTACCTGAAGTTCCACTCTTACCTGATGAACCTGAAGAACCACTTGAACCTGAGCTACCTGAAGACCCGCTAGTACCTGAAGTTCCACTTGTACCCGACTTACCAGTACCCATCCAAGCAAAACACACATCGTTGGTATTAGTTAAGTTTTGTGCACTACCTGAATTAACAACAACATTTACCGTGTAAACGTTACCCACCAATGAAATTGAATTTACTTGATATAACGCCGCGTAACCTGTTTGGAGTTCGGTAACGGTAAGCCAAACACTATTAGCACCGTTAACATTAAGATAGTTAATCATCGCACCCCACCAATTAGATGTATCTAAAGAACCACCTCCAGGTGAAAGAGCTATTTTATTAATATACCAATTCGCAATACTATTAATTGCGGAAGTGTTTGAGGTTGCGAAATTTGAACCAGGGGATGTTGAACCCCCAGCCTGCCATTCCCATGTTATACAAGCAGAACCTCCATTAATCCCTGAACTACCTGATGACCCTGAAGAACCACTACTACCTGATGTTCCACTTGTTCCTGAAGACCCACTTGTACCTGCAGTACCACTACTTCCACTAGTCCCTGAACTTCCTGATGAACCACTAGAACCTGACGTACCACTTGAACCTGAACTTCCTGAAGAACCACTTGAACCTGAAGAACCTGATGTACCACTAGTTCCCGATGAACCACTTGTTCCAGCAGTTCCACTTGAACCTGACGAACCTGAACTTCCTGAAGAACCGCTACTACCGCTAGACCCTGATGTTCCGCTTGTTCCTGAAGTACCACTTGTACCTGATGTCCCACTTTTACCTGAAGAACCGCTTGAACCTGAAGAACCGCTAGTCCCTGACGTTCCTGAAGAACCTGAAGTTCCCGCAGTACCACTACTTCCACTTGTTCCTGAAGAACCTGAACTTCCTGATGAACCAGATGTTCCACTTGTTCCTGAAGAACCTGAAGTTCCCGAAGTACCACTACTTCCGCTAGAACCCGATGAACCACTACTACCGCTAGACCCTGAAGTTCCCGAAGTACCACTACTTCCACTAGTTCCTGACGAACCTGAACTTCCTGAAGAACCACTTGTTCCTGAAGTTCCTGACGTACCGCTAGTACCTGAAGTTCCACTCTTACCTGAAGAACCACTACTTCCGCTTGAACCGGATGAGCCACTTGAACCTGAACTACCTGATGTACCACTAGTTCCCGACGAACCACTAGTACCGGCAGTACCACTACTTCCACTTGTCCCTGATGTTCCACTTGAGCCAGAACTTCCCGAAGAACCTGAGCTACCTGAGGTTCCCGCAGTACCACTACTTCCACTAGTCCCTGAACTTCCTGAAGAACCGCTTGAACCTGAGCTTCCGCTTGTTCCTGATGTGCCACTTGAACCTGATGAACCTGAGCTCCCTGAAGAACCACTAGTTCCTGATGTTCCACTACTACCTGAAGTACCACTTGAACCTGAACTTCCTGAAGAACCACTACTTCCGCTTGAACCCGATGTTCCGCTTGTTCCCGAAGAGCCACTTGTACCTGCAGTTCCGCTAGAACCTGAGCTACCTGAAGAACCACTTGAACCTGAACTACCTGATGTTCCGCTACTACCACTTGAACCTGAACTACCTGAAGAGCCACTTGTACCTGATGTTCCCGATGTACCACTAGTGCCCGAAGTACCACTCTTACCTGAAGAACCGCTTGAACCTGAAGAACCGCTAGAACCTGAAGAACCACTTGAACCTGATGTCCCTGAAGTACCTGATGAACCTGATGTACCACTTGTTCCTGATGAACCACTACTACCACTTGAACCTGAACTACCTGATGAACCGCTAGTTCCTGAAGTACCACTTGTCCCTGATGCTCCACTAGTTCCAGAACTTCCTGAAGAACCACTTGAACCTGAACTACACTAGTCCCTGATGTTCCTGAAGAACCAGATGTTCCTGCGGTACCACTACTTCCACTAGTTCCTGATGAACCTGAACTTCCTGAAGAGCCACTACTTCCACTTGAACCTGATGTTCCGCTTGTCCCTGAAGAACCGCTTGTCCCCGCAGTTCCACTAGAACCTGAGCTACCCGATGAACCACTACTACCGCTAGACCCTGAAGTTCCCGCGGTACCACTACTTCCACTTGTTCCTGAAGAACCACTTGAACCTGAGCTACCTGAAGAACCGCTTGTCCCTGATGTTCCCGATGTACCACTAGTACCCGAAGTTCCACTCTTACCTGAAGTACCACTACTTCCGCTAGTTCCTGATGAACCTGAAGACCCGCTTGAGCCTGAACTTCCACTAGTTCCTGATGTTCCTGAAGAACCTGAAGTTCCTGAGGTACCGCTACTTCCACTAGTTCCTGATGAACCTGAAGACCCGCTTGAACCTGAACTACCTGATGTTCCACTTGTACCTGATGAACCACTAGTACCGGCAGTTCCTGAAGAACCACTACTACCTGATGAACCTGAGCTACCTGAAGAACCACTTGAGCCTGAACTTCCACTAGTTCCTGACGTTCCTGAAGAACCTGAAGTTCCCGCAGTACCACTACTTCCACTTGTTCCTGAAGAACCGCTTGAACCTGAACTTCCTGAAGAACCACTACTTCCGCTTGAACCCGATGTTCCGCTTGTTCCCGAAGAGCCACTTGTTCCTGAAGAACCACTACTTCCACTAGAGCCGGAAGTACCCGAAGTTCCGCTAGAACCTGATGTACCACTTGAGCCTGAGCTTCCTGACGAACCACTTGTACCTGCAGTACCACTTGTACCTGCAGTACCCGATGTACCGCTCTTACCTGAAGAACCGCTACTACCACTTGAACCTGACGTTCCTGATGAACCAGAACTACCTGATGAACCGCTTGAACCTGAACTTCCTGACGTTCCGCTTGTCCCTGAAGAACCACTAGTACCTGCAGTTCCGCTTGAACCTGAACTTCCTGAAGAACCACTACTACCACTAGTACCTGAAGTACCACTCGTTCCTGAACTACCTGACGAACCGCTTGACCCTGACGAACCTGATGTTCCGCTAGTACCTGAAGAACCATTTGTTCCTGAAGTACCACTACTACCTGATGTTCCGCTAGAACCTGAACTTCCTGAAGAACCACTACTACCACTTGAACCTGAACTACCACTTGAACCTGATGTTCCGCTAGTACCTGAACTACCGTTAGTCCCCGATGTACCACTCGTACCTGAAGAACCTGATGTTCCGTTAATACCGTTTACTCCACTAGAACCTGACGTTCCTGAAGAGCCTGAGGTTCCGCTAGTTCCTGATGAACCACTTGTACCCGAAGTTCCGCTACTACCTGATGTGCCACTTGAACCTGATGAACCTGAGCTCCCTGAAGAACCACTAGTTCCTGATGTTCCACTTGTTCCTGAAGAACCACTTGTCCCTGAAGTTCCGCTACTACCTGATGTTCCACTAGAACCTGAACTTCCTGAAGAACCGCTACTACCACTAGAACCTGAAGTTCCACTACTACCTGATGTGCCACTAGTACCTGATGACCCTGAAGAACCACTACTACCGCTTGAACCTGATGAACCGCTCGAACCTGATGTACCGCTTGTACCCGCAGTTCCACTAGACCCTGAAGAACCACTTGTACCTGATGTTCCAGAAGAACCTGAAGAACCACTACTACCACTTGAACCTGAGCTACCTGATGTTCCGCTAGTTCCTGATGAACCTGAAGTTCCGCTCGAACCTGAACTTCCTGATGAACCTGAAGTTCCACTAGTGCCTGATGAACCACTAGTACCTGATGTTCCGCTACTACCTGAAGTACCACTTGAGCCTGAGCTGCCTGATGTTCCGCTAGTACCACTAGTTCCTGACGAACCACTTGAGCCTGAACTACCCGATGAACCTGAAGTTCCCGCAGTACCACTACTTCCACTTGTTCCTGATGTTCCACTAGTACCACTACTACCTGACGTACCACTAGAACCTGATGAACCACTTGAACCTGATGTTCCGCTAGTTCCACTAGTTCCAGAACTTCCTGAAGTACCACTTGTACCCGATGTTCCACTACTTCCACTTGAGCCAGAACTTCCTGACGAACCGCTAGTGCCTGCAGTTCCTGAAGAACCCGAAGTACCACTACTTCCGCTTGAGCCAGAACTTCCTGAAGTCCCTGATGTCCCACTAGTACCCGCAGTCCCTGAAGTACCACTCTTACCTGAAGAACCACTACTTCCACTTGAACCTGAGCTACCTGAAGAACCGCTCGTACCCGATGTTCCAGATGAACCACTAGTACCTGACGTACCACTAGTTCCTGAAGAACCACTTGTACCCGATGTTCCACTTGTACCTGATGTACCACTAGAACCTGATGAACCTGATGTTCCGCTACTTCCGCTTGAACCCGAACTTCCTGACGTACCGCTAGTTCCCGAAGAACCACTTGTACCAGCAGTCCCACTCGAACCCGAACTTCCTGATGAACCACTACTACCACTTGAACCTGATGTTCCGCTAGTACCTGATGAACCTGATGTTCCGCTAGTACCTGATGAACCTGAGGTACCGCTAGTACCACTCGAACCAGATGTTCCACTTGAACCTGATGTTCCGCTTGTTCCTGAAGACCCGCTAGTTCCTGATGTTCCACTTGTACCAGAAGTACCGCTCTTACCCGACGAACCTGAACTACCTGATGAACCACTTGTGCCCGCAGTTCCACTAGAACCTGACGTTCCACTACTTCCACTAGAACCTGAAGAACCACTTGAACCTGATGTTCCGCTTGTCCCTGAAGAACCGCTTGTCCCCGCAGTTCCACTAGAACCTGAGCTACCCGATGAACCACTACTTCCACTAGTTCCTGAAGAACCACTACTACCACTTGAACCTGAGCTTCCTGAGGAACCACTAGTACCCGATGTTCCACTACTACCTGAAGTTCCGCTAGTTCCTGAAGAACCACTTGTTCCTGACGTTCCGCTTGAACCTGAACTACCTGATGAACCACTACTACCACTTGAACCTGAACTTCCTGAAGTTCCACTAGTGCCTGATGAACCTGATGTTCCGCTTGTTCCTGAAGACCCGCTAGTTCCCGCAGTTCCGCTAGAACCTGAACTACCTGATGTCCCACTTGTACCTGATGTACCACTACTTCCACTTGTACCTGCGGTTCCACTACTACCTGAAGAACCTGATGAACCACTACTTCCACTTGAACCCGAAGTTCCGCTACTTCCACTGGTACCCGCAGTTCCTGATGAACCACTTGAACCTGAACTGCCCGAAGTACCTGATGTTCCTGAAGAACCACTTGAACCTGAACTTCCTGATGAACCAGATGTTCCGCTTGTACCTGAAGAACCACTAGTTCCTGATGTTCCGCTTGTTCCCGAAGAACCACTAGAACCTGAGCTACCCGATGAACCACTACTTCCGCTTGTACCTGAAGTTCCTGATGAACCGCTGGTGCCCGATGTTCCGCTACTTCCACTTGAGCCTGACGTTCCTGAAGAACCACTAGAACCTGATGTTCCACTTGAACCTGAACTACCTGATGTACCACTTGAACCCGATGAACCACTAGTACCTGCAGTCCCTGAAGTACCACTAGTCCCTGATGTTCCGCTCTTACCTGAAGAACCACTTGAGCCTGAGCTTCCTGATGTTCCACTTGTTCCTGATGAACCGCTAGTACCTGCAGTCCCTGAAGTACCACTTGTACCTGAAGAACCACTAGTACCTGACGTACCACTACTTCCGCTTGAACCTGAGCTTCCTGAAGTACCACTAGTACCCGATGTTCCACTAGTTCCTGATGAACCTGAAGTACCACTCGAACCTGAACTTCCTGAAGAACCTGATGTTCCACTTGTACCTGACGTACCACTACTTCCACTAGTACCTGAAGTTCCTGAAGAACCACTTGTACCTGAAGTACCTGAAGTACCACTCTTACCCGATGAACCACTACTTCCACTTGAACCCGATGAACCTGAACTACCAGATGTTCCGCTACTTCCTGAAGAACCCGATGAACCACTAGAACCTGAAGTTCCGCTAGTTCCCGAAGTACCACTTGAACCTGAAGTACCGCTAGTTCCTGAAGAACCTGATGTTCCGCTAGTTCCTGAAGAACCTGATGAACCACTACTTCCACTTGAGCCTGAACTACCTGAAGTCCCGCTTGTCCCTGATGAACCACTAGAACCTGAACTTCCTGATGAACCACTAGTCCCTGAAGAACCGCTTGTACCCGATGTTCCGCTACTACCTGAAGTACCACTTGAACCAGAACTACCCGATGAACCTGATGTTCCGCTAGTACCACTACTACCTGAAGTACCACTAGTTCCTGAAGAACCACTACTTCCACTTGAGCCTGAACTACCTGAAGAACCGCTTGTACCCGCAGTACCGCTACTTCCACTAGTACCTGACGTACCAGATGTTCCTGATGTTCCATTCTTACCTGAAGTCCCTGAAGAACCGCTACTACCACTTGAGCCTGAGCTACCCGAAGTACCGCTAGTTCCTGATGAACCTGAAGTCCCACTTGTACCAGCAGTACCTGAGGTTCCTGTACCACCATCAATAATCCAATTTGAACCTGTACTAATTAGGGATACGTTGGCCTTAGTTAATAAAGTTTTTGTAAGGGAACCATCAATTGTTTGGCTTGATGTGGTTACAACAGTAATTGTTGCACTACCACTATTTTTAATGACATAGGTTTTACCTTCGGCTCCTACAGCGGTCGGTAGTGTAATATTAATTGGGGTTGACGATGTAACATCAACTACATAATCATTTACACCTACAGTGTAAGCGGTTGTAACTGCAGTGTACGGTACTGTAACACTTCCTAACGAGATAAGCCCATTACGGGCGATGAATTCATTTGCCATACTTTTTTTCTTTTTTCCCTATCCAAAAGAAATACAATATTTATTTTCTAATAAATACCGCAAGAGTATGATTTGTATGTATAGGTTTTAAAAATAATTAGATTAAGGTGCTAGTAATATTCTCACATAAAGTAACACATCCCAAGTACCACTAATAATTGCCGCATCTACTTGGACATCGCTACCTGCGAAACCAACTTTTAAGTCAATATCGCTTGTCGGTCCATTTAAATCTGGTGATGATACGTTAGTGTACGTTGCACCGGCACTATCCCAAACCGTATATATTTGACCCATTCTTTTATACCCTGTATTAGATTCTGTAACACAATATTCTATAAACGCAGCACATCCTGATGATGACGGTATTTGTAATATATTCTGACTTGAACTAATTGTTGGTACAAAAATAGTTCCCCCTAAGTGACTTCCTGATTCTACAGTATTACCTGTAACACCTAATGTTGACCCATCAAATGTTAAATTTTGTTGAGCAATTGCTTCATTTGTTGAAGACCCTGATGCAGTTAATATTCTGTAGTCAGCTGGGTTTGCAATAGTGTTAAAACCAGTACCAGATGTTCCGCTAGTCCCACTTTTACCTGAGGTACCTGAAGACCCACTTGTTCCACTAGTTCCTGAAGAACCACTTGTTCCACTAGTTCCTGAAGAACCACTTGTTCCACTAGTTCCTGAAGAACCTGAAGTACCGCTAGTACCCGATGTTCCACTTTTACCCGAAGTACCACTTGAACCTGATGTTCCACTAGTTCCTGAAGAACCACTACTACCACTGGAACCAGATGAACCTGATGTTCCACTTGTTCCTGATGTTCCGCTACTTCCACTTGTCCCTGAAGAACCGCTAGAACCTGAACTACCTGAAGACCCACTTGAACCTGATGTCCCACTAGTTCCCGATGTTCCACTAGTGCCTGAAGTTCCACTTTTACCTGATGTCCCACTAGTTCCTGAAATACCTGTAACTAAAACACACCAATAATATTCTGAAGGTAATAATGGTGCCCCTGTACCAGTCCCACCAATATATGTTACCAGATATGTAATTACTCCACCACCAACAACGGGTTTCGCCGTTAATTGATAGATATAAGTACCTGAACCAGTATTAATTGTTATTTGGGAACCGGTACCAACATTAGACCAAAAACCACTTCTATCAACACCATCATTATCAAAATAACCTGTTCTAAGTTGGGTTACTAATGTCCAATCCGAGTTATTATCTGTACTACCTTCTCCAAGATTTGTTGGTAACCCTGTAACCATATAATAAGGGAAGCAATTACCGTCAAGTCCTGATGAACCTGATGTACCGCTAGTACCTGATGTTCCTGAAGTCCCACTTTTCCCACTTGTACCTGAAGAACCACTTGTTCCACTTGTTCCTGAAGACCCACTTGTTCCTGAAGTACCACTTGTACCTGATGAACCGCTTGTTCCTGATGAACCGCTAGAACCTGAGCTACCTGAAGTACCACTTGTACCTGAAGTACCGCTTGTTCCTGATGAACCGCTTGTTCCGCTTGTTCCTGATGAACCGCTTGTTCCGCTTGTTCCTGAAGAACCACTTGTTCCACTTGTTCCTGATGAACCGCTTGTTCCACTTGTTCCTGATGAACCATTTGTTCCGCTTGTTCCTGAAGAACCGCTTGTTCCTGAAGTACCACTTGTACCTGATGAACCGCTTGTTCCGCTTGTTCCTGAAGAACCACTTGTTCCACTTGTTCCTGATGAACCGCTTGTTCCACTTGTTCCTGATGAACCATTTGTTCCGCTTGT